>JACCDP010037582.1_pt1 | contig 22457 bp, 8 predicted proteins | sample 7445841 | NCBI WGS metagenome assembly JACCDP01 (sample SAMN15323441, study PRJNA562643) | freshwater metagenome | isolation source: river surface water | place: USA:Blue River Watershed | collected 2017-08-17
AATGTCTCTGTTTTTGGATGGCGTGTCGTTGGCAACCCAAGAGTCTGTTGGAGTGCCAGCAACTTCTGTAGCCAGTGGAAACTTGATGGTTGGAGTTAGGCGATTTAGTTTTGTGGGAGCATTCGACGGAGAGATTGCCGAAATTCTCGCGTACCAAGGCGCACTATCAGACGGCGACCGCCAAAAGGTTGAAGGCTACCTTGCACACAAGTACAACCTGGACGGCAATCTGCCGCAGGGTCACCCGTACAAAACCACTCCTCCTGGCGCGTCTCTGCCTGCGGGTGGTTGGTCGGGAGCCACAGGCGACTTCTACCCTCGGGGCTACAATCCGTATATTGGTTCCACCACAGAAACCGGACCGAATGGCAGCACTGCGGCAGCAGGATCGCTGTTCTTCCGCAGTGGACTGGGGTACACGTACACTGTGGTGGACGAGTTTGGGTTGACTGCACACAATCCGATTGGCGCGCCCCTAGGCAGCACCTACGCGTGGTTACGGGGCAGAGAAACTGTTTTGGAGCCGGGAAATCTGCCGGGACTGGTGCTGTGGCTGAAGCCTGAAAACATTGGTGTGTGTGGTGCGGTTGCCGCCGGAGCGTCTATGGACGTTTGGCGCGACGCTTCACCAGAGCAAAACCACGCGCTGCCCCCAACATGGGACAAGTGGAACGGCGTTGCCACTCTAACACACAATGCCACAACCGATAGTGGTTGGAGCAGAACCGTTTACGATTCAGTGCATCCGCTCACAAAGATACAGTTCAAGTTTAATGGCGTGTGTGGAGGATATACTTCTGGAAGACTGTGTATGGTTGGTCTTAGTACTACTCCAAATAACGGTAGTTATGCGCCAATACACGGAGTTTACTCTTATGGTAGGCGTGCCAATGATCCCACCGCAAACCGTACTATTTATTACCGAAATTACACATCAAGTCAATTCGTTGCGGCAACACCAACAGGACTAACAACGTCAACCGACTTCACCGCATTCGATGACAGTGTGTTTGAGGTGGAGTACGTTGATCCGTACGTTATTTACCGCAGAGACGGCGTGGAAGAAGGCAGAGTATACGAAGGACACAACGCTTCTCTGTACTTCAAGTCTTCTTTCTATTACTTGACTGTTGACAATACAAGCGGACACTCCGTAACCGTTTTGGAAACCTCGTACAAGGGCAGGGCAGTAACTCCCACATTCCAAACCACAGGAAGCCCTGCGGTCAACGTGGTTAACTACGCAGGAATGACTGTGGATAAACTGCGACCCACTCTTGTGATTAACGACAACTCAACATCGGGTGCAACCGGAATAGAGTTTAATTCAGGCACCTTGTTCAGTCCAGACAAGACCATTTGGAGACAGACAACTACCAACTACTACCCGTATTCGGATCTGCTTGCTGATCCCAACAATAACGCACCGTTGGGAATAACACTAAGTAGAACAACTGGACCGTTCTCTCCCACTGTTCCTAATGCTGTTCGCATGACTGTTGGAAACCACCAGTTGGTGCCACCGTATACGGCAGGTGTAACAAACGTGGCAGTATTTAACAAATTCATATACGATCTTGCGCCCAGTGTAAACGGGGTGGTGTTCTCGTTGTACTACCGTCCGGTGTCTGCGTACCAAAATCAGTTTCTTATAAGAGACGGTACGAACGGCACGAATAATGTGGTGCTAACCGTTACTAACAGTCCAAGTGGAGCCACTGTTGCCTCTACTTCCGTCAGTTATGCCGGACCGGCTAACGCCACAAACAGCGGGGCGTACCTGATTCCACTACAAGACAACTGGCATAAAGTTGTGGTGTACGGCAGCAGCGCAGCGTTTCTGCCTTCATGTACGTCTATTGGGGTGTACCACGGGTATCCTGGTGGGGGGTTTACCGCAGGAATTACTGCGGACGTGTGGGGAGTTCAAGTAGAGTCTCAAGGGCGAACATTCGCGGGACATCACGTGCCAACTGTGGGAGTGCCAAAAGCAGGATCAAATCCGTACCTTTCGTATCTGGAAGGCGACCAGTTACTGAAATTTGTAACCGGAGGATCAGGCGAGTCTATTCTTTCGGCTCGACATATGTGGTTGACAAAGCCTCTTGTATTGACAGACGAGATGGACTACTTCATGGTGTATCGGAAAACTTCGGATTCATACGGCACTGGATACTTTGTAAACAACGCCAGCAAATTCCGATATCAAGGCTACGAGCCATACGGAACCGTAATGTTCTTGCGGTCGTATCAGACAATAGACTTGGATCCTAGTAAACAAAATACATCGTATTACCACTTTAGGTACGGTCCTGTTCCAGGCAGCACAACCGGAGAAACACAAGTGGTTTCTGTTCTCTATTCTCACGATACAGGCAATTTTGTGTTTGCTCCTTGGGTTTCAGGCACAACTCTTGGCACAACGGTACCAGGGGAATTCCGTCGTCAACTAGCATACGATCCCCATGTTAGTGCTGTGGCGACGGGTAGATCGGTTGTAGAGGCGTCTCGGGACGGCAACGGAGCAATTCAAGCGTTTTGGAACGGTGATCCTGCCACAAACAAGTCACGATCAACCGGTCGGTATGTTTCCAAAGGCTATCAAGGATTTACCGATATCCCTGATGCCATCGAAGCAGACGAAACCGACTTGGGTCTTGGTGTTCAAGGTGGCGACACACAGAATGTTGTTTACAGTGGACCTGTTCGCATAAATTCTTTCAACTCATATGTAAGATCCTCTACTAACACCGATCCGCTAGGACCGTTTGCGTCTGCTGCATTTACAACGAATATTTCATCAAACACATCTTATAACGGCGGTGTTGTTCTGAGTGAAGTCATTGCGTTCAATCGTAAACTATCGGATTACGAACGACAGGTGGTTTACGGGTACCTGTCTCGTAAATACGGAGACTTGGAAACCAAACTTCCCGATCAGTACTACCGCACACACGCCAGTACATACGAGCAAGGAATGACCTATTGGATCGTAGAGTCTCATCCAAACCGAAAGAATTTGGACACCATCCCCTTTGGGAGTGAGTTCTCTGGACTAAAGATACGAGACTTTTTGGGACTACCAGAATTTGTGTACAAGTCCGCAGGAACTGTGTTGGCAGATGGAACCGTTCTGACAACGGATACATACAATAACATTGGTCTGTAAAAGCAGAAACGGGAGCGAGTAAATGCCACAATACATTAAAGCATCACTAGAAAGATCCTATGCTGAAAGTTTTTTGAGAGAACTTGAGGCAGGAGACAATCAGTACTTTTTCTTTGTGGCAAAAAGTACCCCTTGGTCCGACGAAAACAATCCACCCGATTACACTGATTCTGTGTTGAGTGAGTTCGATGTTATGAACAATCTTATTGCACTCAAAAAGATTTCACCATCAGAAATACTGTACGCGCTACCACGATACGAGTGGACTAGCGGAACACAATACGATCAGTATACAGACACAGACGAACTATTTTCGGATTCTGATCCTAAAATTTTCTATGTGGTAACTGAAGACAACAATCTCTATAAGTGCATGAGCAACAACGGAGGAGCGCGATCCACCGTAAAACCTAATGTTGTTTCTACGGAAGAGTTTACTTTATCTGATGGATACACTTGGAAGTACTTGGCTACATTGCGCGAGAGTGATCTGCCGTATGAGTTGACAGACTATATTCCTGTTGATGTTGCTTTACGGTCCACCGATACAGACACAACCAATCAGTACAATACTCAAAACTCTGCCGTAAACGGAGAGATCACTAAGATTTCAGTGAGCAACGCAGCAGGGGGATCGGCAGGAGTTTACACTTACGCGATACCGTCCTCTCCGTCTGCTTCGTCTCCAGTAACAATAGAAGTAGCAGGATGGAATCCCGATACACGAGTGTTGAGTGTAGCGTCTAGTTCTGTTTCTAAATTCAATGCTGCGTATTCTTCTTACTACGTTGGTCACGCAATACGTGTAAACTATTCACAAGTCAATCCGTCTCAAGTAAACAATTACGGTATCATTACGAATGTTGCAGTCGGCTCTAATACTGTTGACATTACGATTGCCGACGATCTGATTCCGTTTACTGTCACTCCCACTATAACCGGATCCTTTGCGTCTGTGGAAATTATACCACACGTGACAGTTCACGGAAACGGTAGTGGGGCGTATGGCTTCGTAACACTCAATTCAAGCAAAAACATAACAGCGTTTACCTTGGTTAATCGCGGCGCAAACTACACTAACGTAGAAGCAGTTGTTTCCAGTGTAAAAGAATCTAACACCGTCCATCCCACTCTAACAGCAACATTGTCGCCCAAGGGTGGTCACGGCAGCAACATCCTTAAAGAACTAAACGTAAAAGACATCATCATCATTTCTGAGATTACAGAATACGACTCCGACAAATTCATCGGAGGAGGAACCTATCGCCAGTTTGGAGTGATCAAGAACCCAGTTCTATCAGATGGAACTGGACGTGTTGCTGGCACAGAAAAGACAGGGTATCGTGATGTGGTTCTAAAAGAAAACTACGACATAGTCATTCCCGAAACTGTTATTTCCAATCTGTTTGTTGGAGGAGAAAACAACTTTGTGGTTGGGGCAGAATCGTACACATCAGGAAAGATCAATTTGCTCAAGTCCAACAAGGACGTTGACGACAATATAACGGTAAAGATAGAATCCAATTCAAAAAGCGGTAGATTCATTTCGTACGAAGACAGGAAAGATCAATTTACCCTGACTTTGAACACAGCGAGTGGATTTAGCGTGGGAGAAACAGTTCAGCAAATAATACAAGAGAACACTGTGCTGCCTGACGGAAACGTGTTTGCCTATGAATTGGTAGCCGAGGGGAAAATACTGTCCATTGATTTCTTTTCGGGCAAGATCAACGTACAGGTAACTTCTCAAACTCCGTTTTTGATTACTAGTGACACTGTTGGAATTGGTCCTATTACAGGAGTGATTTCTGAAGCATCGGCAAATGTTCTACAAACAGTTTCTGTGTTGGGAGAACAGGTTTGGGTATATCAAAACACACCGCAGAACGTGCCTGTTGTAGGAACGTACGCCGATATTAGTGGCACTACTACGGCTCCACTGTTCCGAGTTGTTAGTGTAGGCGAACAATATTACGACGCGGACCAGATTCCTTCGTATCGTGGTCTTTATGTGTTGCACATTTCCACTAGTGTGGGCGGTAGTACTGGTGGTGTGGATGTTACCTCTGCTGCTCTTACACCCAGTTCTTTTGCGGTTGGAGACGTGGTGGTACAAGGCGTAACAGGTGGTTACTCTCGATACGGATACGGATCTGTGTACAATTGGGACTACGTGAATCCTTCTTACGGAAGACTGTATCTCACCAATGTCAAGGGTGCGTTCAAGAGCGTTAGTACACACGGACTAACGGGAACTACTTTGGGTTCGTATTTGGTTTCGGACGTAGATCCGCCCGAAGTAATTCTTACATCGGGAGAAATCCTATACATAGACAATGTCAGGTTTATTCAACGGAGCAAAAACCAAGAAGAGGAGTTCCGTATCCGACTAGGATTCTGAACCAACAAAGATGCCATACACTAATATCTTCAATGTAAATCCGTACTACGATGACTTTGACACAGACAAAGGATTTCTGCGCGTACTGTTTAAGCCAGGATACGCAGTCCAAGCACGAGAACTCACGCAACTGCAAACTATCTTGCAGGATCAGATTTCAAAGGTAGGCGATCACCTTTTCAAGGACGGATCTCGTATTGTGGGTGGGGGTGTCAGTGTTAGAAACTCTAATTTTTCTATGGTTAGTGTGCTCAAGAATCCTGGACTGAGTGGCATTGACTTGTCTGATTTCATTGGTGGGTATATCGAAAATCTTGGATTCCGCGCAAAGTTTGTGAACTACATTGAAGCAGATTCATCATCAGACGGACTAGTGATTCTTGTGTACGATGTTTTGAGAGGTGACCCCACCACAAGTGATACTTCTGTCTCTTTGGTAAACGGAGAAAGAAGCGTATTGTTCAATCTTGAACGGAATTCTGTGTTTCCTGACACAGGATCTTGCAAGGTTGTTACTGTGGATGACGGTATATTTTACATTGACGGTTTCTTTGTCAGGAACACCAAACAGTCTTTTACTCCGTTCAGAATTCAAACAGAGTTAGGGCAATCGTATCGTGATCTTAATTTCAACAACTTCACGAATCTGAGCAAGAAAATTGGGTTCAAATTGGTGAGAGATTCTGTTACCGAAAGTGAAGACTCTACTTTGAGAGATCCGTCTATCGGATCCTACAACTACAATGCTCCGGGTGCAGACAGGTATAAGATACAGCCGACGCTTGATCAAATTGATCTTGATTCTGATTTGGATGATTTTGTTGAGTTGTTGCGTTTTGAAAACGGAAGAGTCACCCGTAAGAGTGAGAAGATTACCTACGGAGACATACAGAAAGTTCTTGCTCAACGCACTTACGACGAATCTGGATCGTATACAGTTCAGCCGTTTGATATTGATATGCGAGCAGGATCTAGCGAAGATGTTGTTGATGTGGTTTTTGGGTCAGGTAAGGCGTACGTCTACGGAATAGAAGTTGACAATCAGTTTCCTCAGATTGTCTCTATAAACAAAGCACGAGAAACTAGTAGTGAGAGTAAATCATTCTTGTATTCTGTAGGTAACTACATTGGTGTCTCTTTGGGAAACACTGGAAACAATGGCGTTACTCTTTCCGGTAACTACTCATCTCTCAATGGTGGATCTGCTCTGGTCAAGTTCTTTTCTGGAAGCACTACTTCGCCTGGCAACTTACTAGCAACTGGATATGTACACGGTTTGATTCCTGTGCCGTCTTCTGTTGCTCCGTATACGTCGTATCAAGCAAGAATGTATTTGTACGGTGTATCAGGATCAATTGCAGGATCGAATACAGGGTTTGTGTATCGTCATACAGATGGAGTTACACTGGCGACTGTTCAGACTATTTTGAGTGCACCACAAACATCAACTGAGACTTCACTGGTCTATCCTATTCAACCAGGATATGCAGTGGCTTCTTTGTCTTTCAGCATGAGCACTAAAGTTGTTAGTGATTCGATTACTGCAACAAAAACAGGCTCGGTTACCAAGTGGGTAATTGATAGAACCAAACTAGGAACTGCTTTGCCGGGATTGGTAGACACAGGAGCAATACAGTTCTTTGAATACGATGACAGCAATATTGCTGGCGGTGATGATCTTAATGAGATATCCATTATTGCCACCACTACAGATCGTGGCGGAATGGCGTATACTCCTGTTGCAGGAACTGGTGTTACTCTCAGTACATCAGCAGACAAGTCCTCTGTTACTTTGGAGGTGCTGAATGCTCCTGTTGGGTTTGATACGGGTAACTTCCGTGTATCTCTCCCCGTGAAATACGTTCCCGATACTTCTGTATTCTCTAGTCTAAGGTACAAGGTTTCCGTTTCTGGAGTGAAGCAATTCAACTCGTTTAGTGATTTGCGTGGACCAGACGAATACGGACGAAAGTATTTTGAACTGAATCAGTTTGATGTGTATTCTGTGTCTTCTGTTGTTTTGAGCGGAACGAATACCTCTATTGCCGATGACTTTGAATTGGATGACGGTGGAAGAGACGGTTACTACGAAAAGTCACGTCTGTACATAAAGAATTCCGCAGAAGATTTTGCTAGGTACACTGCGGTTGGTTCGGAGGTTCAATTCACGGTAAACTTCAGTCGGTTTGATCACAGAGGACCGCAGTGTCTACCTTTCGCGGGATTACACTCTTATGTGCACGCAGATAATCCCAATTTTACGTACGGTGAAATACCCCTGTATACGAGTAGCAGAACAGGTAAAACTGTTTCGCTTGCTAACTGCTTGGACTTCCGTCGTTTGGGTATCACATCAAACACGAACATGATCAAGCCGTATGGATCGTCTGAGTTCTCTACAAACGACGGATCCACAGACATTCAGTACGGCTACTATTTGCCCAGAATTGATAAACTCTGCGTAAAGGCAGATCCGGATGACGGGTCACCTCTGTTTTTTGTTGTTAGTGGTGCAAGTGATTTGAGTCCGGTAGCACCACCCGATCCCTTGGACGCTCTAGTTTTGGCAACCATCACTGTTCCAGCGTATACACATAACGTGAGCGATGTGGCTTTGACTCCGGTGTACAATCAACGATACACCATGTCAGATATTGGGCGACTGGAAAAGCGTGTAGACGATGTAGAAGTGTTTGCCAAACTTTCTATTTCGGAAACAGAGATCGAGGCTAGAAGCCTTCGCACGTCATCTGCTCAGACTGAACCCGTCAAAACTTCCGTTTTTGCGGACGAGTTTTACGGTCACTCCATTTCAGATGTGGTGTCATCCGAGCATGAGTGCTCTATTGATTTTGAACGGGGGGAACTGCGTCCTTTCTTCCGAACCAGCAATGTGGAACTGGAGCAAGGCTCGGCAATAGCAACACAGTCTTTTTCGGGTACACTTACCGGAATAACAGTTTCTGGTGATGGAATAGTCACGTTGGACTACTCCACCACACCTCATGTGTCGAGTCAGCAATACACTACGAAAATTGTTGCCAATAGTAGTGGACTTGTGAGTTGGTTGGGGTGGATGCGTATTACTCCTCAAGTCCTTCCGTTCTACGATACTGGATATCGACCGTCAGTGAGATCCAACAGCATATCAGAAAATGATGCTTGGCTATCGTCAAACGCAAACGGTCTTCGTGGTTTTGGAACTCAATGGAACGATTGGGAAAGCATTTGGACGGGAATAGAAGAGGTAGACGAAGAACAAGACGACATCCTGAAGAGGCTGTTGGAAACTCCAAAGGTGACTTCAACTTCTAATGTTCCAAACATCAATTCAGGTAACTCTAAGATTGCTGTTCGTAGAAATGTCGAAAGCATCAATCAAAAGAACAGCAACTTTATTCGGTCAAAAAAACTAAGAAATCGTATTCGTTCAAAGGTTGGTTCAAAAGTAGTAGATCGAACTGTGGTTCCGTACATTCCAAGTAAAACCATCACAGTCACTGTGTGGGGTTTGAAGCCGTTCACTGAAGGTTTGTATTTCATATTTGATGGGGTTGACCAAACCAGTTCTGTTGTTAGTGCAGACGGAACCGGTGTGATTAAGAGTGATGAAAGCGGTAAATGTACTTTCCAGTACACCATTCCAGCAGGAAGATTCCTTGTTGGAAGCAAGAGTGTTCGTGTTTCAGACAGCCTTGTGACCGACAACAGTCTGATGGCTGCGGACGGTGTTCTGTATTGTTCTGGACTGCTAGTCCAACAGGACAGTGGATCGTATTCTACTCGTCCACCTGTTGTACGTAGAACTAGCGTTTACTCTGAAACTATCAACAAAGACCCGTTCAACAGCGTAGGCGTTTTCACGGGCACAAACACAACCGAGCCTATTTCGCAAACTTTTAGAGTGGATCCTGTTTCTACTCCAGAAGGAATATTGGTAAAGTCTGTTTCTCTGTACTTCTCATCCAAAGACAGTGCATTACCCGTTGCAGTCGAAATAAGACCAACGGTCGCTGGTTATCCATCTCCTAGTGTGTCACTGCCGTTTGGTAGTGTTATACTAGAACCATCACAAGTGAATGCCAGCGAAGAACAGCCTCTCGAAACTGTGTTTGAATTCACGTCTCCTGTGTATTTGGAACCAGGTGAATATGCTGTTAGCATTACGACCAACAGTTCAGAGTATGTGCTGTATGCTGCACAGACTTCTGTGAACGGTATTGAAAACGGAGATGGAACAGAAGGAAGAGCAGGCAACAATCAATTGGTGGGTAACCTGTTTACACCACAAGGCACCAACGTAAATGTGCTTAGAAACGATGTTGATCTGATGTTTAAGGTTAATCGCTGTGTCTTTACAGGAACAACAGGCATTCTTTCGTATCCGCAAGTAGTCGGAATGGTTGGTGCACAGATCATAAAATTCTATTCACCACAAATTCTGCCCAGCGGCTGCGAGATAGTGGGAAATATCAACGGAAACACCAGTTTTCAGAACAACGATGCGGTGTACATCAATCAGGTCACCCTTTCAAGCGATCCGTCTCTTACATACACACTAACACGAAGTCTGATCACAGACAGAGTTTCGCCTGTCATGGACCTTACTGCCCATTTCTGTGTGGGTATAAAGGCGTTCTCAGGCGATAACAGTCTTTCTTCCTCTTATGTCTCAAGGATCGTGGAACTTCCCGAATCACTGGCATCAAATGGAATACGGGTGTTTTTAGACTCAAACAAGCCGTCTTCCACGGACATTCAAGTGTTCTATCGAACCAGTTTGGTTGGAGAGAGTGAAATATTTTCCAAGCCTTGGGTAGAGATGACGAGGTTGTCGGCGGATCAAGTTAACGACTCCGATATTGATTATTCTGAAGGAGAGTACACCAGTGGTACTATTGGCTCATTCAGAACCTATCAAGTCAAAGTTCGGCTGATATCTGGTGTAGTGAATCCAGTGTACCAACAGACACCCTCTGTTCGTAGCATTCGTGCTGTGAGTTACCTGTCGTGAGGTAGTTGTGAAACGTAACTACACTAGGGATCCAAAAAGTGGTGCACTGATTCTTCACGACACGGAAGAAGTAAATCGTTTTCGTAAAGAACAAACCAGTCAAACAGCAATAGACTCAATGAAGAGCGAGATAAATACACTCCGAGAGCAGATTGAGTCTTTACGGGCTGTGATTCAAACCATCGCATCAGAACACCAAAAGAAGGCATGATAAATGGCATCTAACACTGGACCAGACATCAACACATACCAAATTCCAGAAGTAGAATTGGGAGACACCTTCAATACATGGAGGGATATTACCAACACTGCCATCTACAAACTAAACAAGATACGGGTGTACGAAGCCACTGGCGGAATTGATTTCACCCCCGTACTTTCTGCTGGTGGATCTTTCTCGTACTACTTGGCTCCAAACATTCAAGAAGGTCATACTTTCTTGGAGAACATTGTTTTCTCCAAGGGCGTGACTTTCAATGGTGATGTTACTTTCAACGCCCAGACATTCACTGTTAACGCAAACAACGTCACTATTGATGACTACAATCTTATTCTTGGTGCCACCGCAGGGACAAACGATTCTCCTATTGGTGTTGCTGGTGGTGGTGGTATTCAGATTTCTCGCGGTGCGTCTGGTCCCACTGCTGAATGGTTATGGAATCCTGTGTCAATCAAGGGTGTAACTGGTGTTTGGAGAGCGAATACTACTATTGGTCTGTCTGGACCCACTAGTGGCATCTATCCCGACAGCGGTAGAGAACTGGAGGTGTACGGTCGTGGTTTGAGAATTTCAGGACCAAACACCACCGATTTTGGATTGGGAATCTCTCTTGCCACTTCTCCCGCGAATACGTCGGGAAGAACAATGGAGTTCTATCGGTTTGCTCCTAGCGGAGGAACCGCGTTTGCAGACATTACCACCGTTACGAACATCGGGGCAACCTATCCGTTCTTCAACATTCGTGATGGAGCAAACAGAAAGACTATCACACAAACTGCTCACGGGTTTGTGGTAGGAAATCCTGTCTACAAAACTTCTACTGCATACGCAAAAGCACAGGCAAACACTGAAGTTGCTTCAGAGGTTATTGGTGTTGTGTCCCGTGTGTACTCTGCCAACGTGTACGAAATCACGTTTATTGGTGAAGTGTCAATAGACACTCCTTCGGCAGTGATTGAAGGCGCACCTGCCACACTAACTACGGGCAGCACCTACTATCTTAGCCCGTACACTCCAGGCAAACTCCAATCATCTCAGCCAACGGCAGCAGGACAGATACACAAAGCAGTGTTTATTGCTACGGGTCCAAAGACTGTGGTAGTCATGCCCTTCACGGGTGGGCTGTTGGCAGCACCCATCAGCACAGCAACTTCCACGCTGAACTCGGTTCGCATCTTCCAGTATCATCGTCTACAAAAAGGCGACTTTGTACGTTACCGTAGGATAAGTGGAGGCATAACCCTATCGTATGAAACCAGCACAGCAGGGGTTAGCGCAGAACAGAATCAGCCCGTTGGTATTTACTTCAAGGCACAGGCAAACACCCCACTAGAAGCAGAAGTGCTTGGCATGGTGATGGATTTTGGTGGGCAGACTGGCGGAGTGTCTGGTCCGTACCAGTGGTTTGACATGATGGTTGACGGATTCTACAACATTGGGACAAACATTAACGACAGTACGGGAACCCCATTAGTTGCGGGAACATCGTACTTCCTGAATGCCAACTGCGCAGGAACGGTGAACAGCGGCGAGAGCAGTACTTCGTGTCTTAACCCTTCTCCACCGTCTTTTGGTGGATCTGTAAACAAGCCTTTGCTTACCGCAACTGCTTCGGGTGGTGGTGCTGGTGTTCTTCACTCATTCAGAGGAACTGATGTCGGAGCAGTTACTGTTTCAGGTAGTTCTGCTGACGTTACTCGATTGGTGATCACCGATCTTCGTGACGGTATTACTGGAGATTTGCAGATTGGGCATTACGATGCCACAGTAAACGGCAGAGAAGCCATCAGGGTGTGCATGGGTGGAAACGACTCTGGTGGTCTTACTGGAAACGTGGGTGTTTGGGGTAAATCCACCACCACTGTTGGAACTTGGACCACTGCTGTGGGAGACAACAGTGGAAGCCGAGTGCTTGCTGCACTGGATGTCATGGGAACAGTTCGTGCAGGGGTCACCGATGGTGGAGCCACCATTCGTGGGTGTGATGTCTTGATTGTGCGCGGAGACGGAGCAGAGGCAAACACACTCCCCATCGAAGCACGAACCAGTATCGGTAAGGAGTACACCACCGGAAACTTGCTCCTGAACTACGGTGTTCGTGGAGGCTGTGGTGACAACAATTACTACAACAGCATGGGCAGCGTAGTTTCTCTGCCCCGATCCAGTCTTGTAGTGGGGGTGAACTACGCGACAGATCCAGCACAAGGTGAGTTGAGATTCCTTACGTCTCCAGACACTTCACCCGCAGCAGGAGCGCAAGTAACCACACTCACAGAGGCGTTCCGTGTCACTGGACTGACTGCGTACACCAAGGGAATGGTTGTTGGTACGGTCGGCACACCAAACAACGCTTCGGTGCTGCAAGTCTCCCGAGGAACCGGAAACGCCGGACTGGTGCTTTCTGTTGCGCAAAACGACTCTCCGTACGGTTTGGGATTGAGTACTCTCACCGGTAGTGTTTCCGCGACAACAGTCGTATCAAGCGCAAGTTACTCATCCGCTGTTGCTTTGGGGTTCCAGTCCCCCACTAATCAGGTAAGCGGAAGTGGATTCACTGCTGGGTTTGTGGTGGCAAATTCGTATTCTTCTTCAGCATTGAGTGCTTTTGGAGGAACTTGGATTAGTGGTTCACTTTGGCAAGGCAGTTCGTCTGCTGCTTTGAATTTGGCAGGTGGCAATGAACACGTGCTAAAAAGTTCTGTGTACGGAAAGATAGCAACGGGAGTGACTGGTTGGAAGCGTATTGGTGTTATTTCTCCTCGTTCCCCCGATGTACTAGGAGGAAAGTACTACGGAGAATTTACCGTTCACGCTAGCAAATCCTCTTGGCACGGCTCATTGAAGTTTATTGCTTCGAGTAGTTACGGTAGAGATCAGATCACCGTTTTGCACCAAAACAACCACAATCCAGCGGGTGTTGTTTTCGGGGGAATACGAATAGTTCAGTTGGATAATGCTGAAAAGAGTGTGGTTTACGCTCCCAAGGCAGTAGAGGTGGAGTTCAACACCAACAATTTGATCGCGGATCTCATTATTGACAATAGCGGACAAGACGGGTTCATTGGTGTACCCTTTGCTCCTTCTTCTGGTCTTGTTGCAAACGCGACCGTGACAGGCACAGACTCGTACACTCCAGGTAATTCTGGTCCAGTTCGATCCGAATACAGGTTGAGCGGATACTCTGAAGTGGTTGCGGCGCATTACCGTTCTAGCGCACACTCCGGCACTGCCACTAGTGGAACTGATATTATCGGAAAGACTATTTCAACAGGAAGAACCACTACTGGTACTAAAAATTTGGATACGCATGGTGCTTTCGATACATCAACCGGATACTTTACCGCTCCTGCTGATGGAATCTATGATGTGTTTTCTACTATCAGTACTACCACCGGTACCATTAATTATCGACTAACCTTCTATAAAAATACATTAGCCGCTCCGACTACTTTTGCTGAAGTAGGTCAACAACACACAGTGTATCAGGGTTCTAATTACACTAGTGGTAGTAATAGTGTTTTGGTGAATTTGCAGAAGGGCGAGAAGGTGTACTCGGCTGCTATAATCTCCAATAGCACGGCTTGTGCGTGGTGGCAGGCACACGTGAAAATAGTCAGACTTGGAAATGCTCTCAAGTTCCCGTAATAGAGAATAACACATGGCATCAACACTAATTCTTACTGGCGGATCCGCCACTCAGCGTACTGTAAAGGAGCAAATCACACAGGTTGCTCACGGGTTCGTTCCTGGGCAGGCTGTGCGATACGACACGTCATTGGGAAGGTACGTGTTGGCGCAAGCCAATAGCGCAGGAAACTCGGAAGTGGTTGGTGTAATTGAAACCACTCCCGACAACGACACATTTGAACTCATCTACGCAGGGTACATTGATCTTCCTGCTGCGTACAGTGGAATATCTTTGCCTGTGTTGTTCTTGTCCACGGACGTGGCAGGTGGGCTTACCGGATCCCCGCCCAGTTACGTGGGATCGGTGGTCAAGCCAGTGGTTACCCGAAACACCAGTGGCGTGGGTCACATTGTTACCAATTACTTGGGCACACAAATTGGTGGATCGTCCACTGTAGCCATTGACCAAATACAGCCGGTAGGCACAATCATGCCGTACGCAGGATCGGTTGTTCCTGATACTTGGTTGCGGTGCGATGGTGTGTCGTATTCCACGTCTGCTTACGGAGAACTGTACGATAAAACTCTGTACGATTCAGGCGCACGTGCACCCATGTACGGACACGTTGTGACGCTAGCCACAAACGCGAGCACCGGTTTTTTTGCTGTAAACGACCGAGTTCGGCAAGGCGGTAGTGATACCGCACCTGGAATTGTGGGAACCGTCATTTCTGCTGGTTCGGGCAACAATCCCACCATTACAGTACAAATCAACGCTATTTACGACTCCACGGCAAAGAACTTTTCGTTTCCGAACACTGTGTTCACTCCAGGAGGCGCGTATAAGATTGGAAACGCCACTGCTTTCTCTGTGGTTAGTGCTGCAATTACTCACTTTAATACGCCCAATCTGAGCGGCAGATTCCCCGTAGGAACAAACACAACGGCTATAGCAGACGGCGATGGAGACGCCGCGTTCTCGTCTGCTATTTCTGCTGGGTACACTTTGGGGTCGTTTGGTGGTCAGCAAGACATTGCTGTTGATTCTTTAAATCTTGGATCCGGCACAAGCGGCAAGTACACAGCCACTGCCAACAGTGCTACTGGTTCAATCCGAAACGTGCCGCCGTATTTGGCAACACAGTACATTATCAAAGCCAAGCCGTATGCTCGTGCTGCACTTATTGAAGGGATTGATTTCCCGTACGATAAACTGCTTGTACGCGACTTGCGCACTCGAAACTACGGTGGGCAGAATTTCCCCCTTGACTTCTATATGAACCAAAGCGGGGACAGCGGTACGGGCACCTTGGTGATGCGTGCCATAGAGAAAACCGCTGCCGCCTTAACGGAGCCTTCCCTTGTGATTGGTGCAACCACAGGCAACAACGCAGGCAGAAAGGTTACCATATGGAACAGTGGTACGGGAGAGCCTGTTCTCAGATTGGCTAGTCCCACTGGATACGCAGATATAGGTTCAAAGAACGGTACGTACTTTCATATAGAAACCACTTCTCCTCGATTCTACTTCAATAGCCCTATCACTGTAAACGGCGACATAGGCGCGTACAGCACCCAAAATTTGACGTTGTCAATCAATAACACCACAGTTCTTTACGGAAAGTACAGCACTGGAAGCGATTTGGGGTTCATAGGCATAGGAAACAGTGCTCCCACAGAGAGACTACACGTAACCGGAAACATTTTGGCAACAGGAGACGTTACTGCGTTCTCTGACGAACGGCTAAAGACCGATGTTGTGCGTATTGATTCGCCTATGGAACGGCTGCACGGCATCGAAGGCGTGCTGTACACCGATACGGAAGGTAACCGTAAAACTGGAGTGATTGCACAACAGGTGCAAAAGGTTCTGCCTGAAGTGGTTCACGGCACGAGCGGCGGATACATGAGCGTGGCATACGGAAACATGGTTGGGCTGTTGGTGGAGTGTATCAAAGAGCAACAGCAGCAGATTGACCAGTTGAAAGCCATTGTTAGAGGAAACACCCAGTAATGGCAGACGATACACCATCCACAGGAGCGATTAGCCTAGGCGACAACGCTGCGGACACTGCGGTGGGTGATGTTTTTGGATTGGTTGGTTCGTCTGGGTTTTCCATGTCCGAGTACAGAAACGCGGACGCAGGAATTCCGTCTAGTGGTGCAATCCGTATGAGTGATCTTCGTGGCAGGAAACGCCACTCTTCAGAAAGCGAGAGTTGGCGAGCGTTCCGGTACGGAATCTTTGGCAGCGTGTACGGAACTTCTTATCTGTTTGCTCGCACGGCGCGCATAGGAAATCAGAGTAGTAGTGGAGGCGACAGCCGATACTGGAGCGGAGATTCTGGTACAGGCAGTCTTCCTGCTGCGATTCCCAATAAATTTGCACTGACCGGATCAGGCATTCCCACAAGCAGGGCAGGCAACAACAGCGTCAACACTGTGATATGGGGCGGAATGGCTTCTGCTGGTGGCAGCACCAACATCTACAACAAACAGATACAGGTCAACGGCACGTGGTACGTACCGGTTTCAATAGCAGGTAGTGCAAGCGCGATACCCGCTGCCACTGGCGTGTATTTGGGCACAGACAGCACGATGCGATACGCAGGCAATCACAACTCAGGAACCGGAGACGATAACGGCAGAGGCTTTAGAAGCGTACTGGACATGGCGTACGTGAACGGCTTCAGAGGCGATGATATCAGCAGTCTTCAGTTTAGAGGCAACTGGGGACCGACTACGGCACGAGACGACACTATAACAGACTGGTGGCAACTGGTTTTACCTAACAAATGGAGAATTGTTGGCACCTACGGCAACGGTGCTGCCGTACCAAACCCTCCCTCTGGATCCGTTTCAACCCCTGCCTACGTTGCATGGAACACTGCCAATACACTAAACATTGCAGTGAACCCGTGGGAAATCGTGGTGTGTTTTGCGTCCAGTGGCGGCGACTCAGGAAGACCCAATATGAGTGCCCGAACTGGATTTGATTTTTTGTGGACTGTACAGCAAAACTGGTACGGTTCAGAGCGACAAGGAATATACACCAACAGCACTGGAACGGTTCAAACTTTCAGTGTTCCTGCTGCTCTCCGTGTTGGGTTTCAGGCTTACGATAATTTGAGAGTAGTGGTTCTTGGCTATGTTGGGGACGGGTATCTTAATTCCACAGTAAACGCGTAACAGATACATAGGACGAGGCACACACAATGTCAAGAAGTACATCCATCCCGTTCCCAATCAACTCAGATTTTCCCACGTTCACACAGAAAACTGCTTCTGCGGATGTGGTTATTTGGGTTGACTACGCCAACGGCAGCAACAGCAACACAGGAACCTCTGATGCTCCAGTGAAACACCTTCGGGTGGCAATGGACTTGGCTAGAAACTACATTCTTACCGAAGACGCTCTGCTGTACGTGCGCCTAAAGGCAGGAGAACACGCACTAGACAACCAGCCAGTGGATCTGTTCCACCCACAGGGCGACCGAGTAATTGTTGAAGGCGATCCCTCTGCTTTCAGGCAGAGGGTGCTTTGGGGGGTAGAAGAGTACACTTGGAGCATTGCCAACTTTGCGGGTGGAGGACACACGGGCACAGTCAGGCTGTTTGACGCAGGAAATACTGCTGCTGCCACTTCTGCCCCAGGAGTAACCCTTCACGGATTCACGGCAACCAATGTGGGACAGTTTTTCTGTATAACAAATGCAGAACAAGGCTCCCGCGGGGGAATGTTGGTATCGGATACAAATTTCTATAACTCATCCGTCGAACGCCTCTACACCGGAATAAGGGATGACGGTAATAGCAGAGGCTCACCTCCCCGTCACACCAGACAGCGCATAGGAGACACGTTCTTTAATCACGGACTGTCGTTCGAGGACGCGAACTGCATTTTGGGAATTGGTAGAATTAGAGACGCGTCTAGTTCTGTGACTTTGGGTGTGGAGTTCCGAAACTTGAACATTGACTCTCGTGTTCCTGCTTTCCATTTGGACGGCGGCAGAAACAACACCACCTCATGGGGGGGAATACCAAACAACTACCCGTCATCACAGTACGGAGATCCAGTAGGGTTCTACGGTATCAGAGCGTCTTTGCAGCCATACCCTTCTAGTATTGGTAATGGCGGGAATTGGGCAAGTGCTGGTGGAGTTTCTTATCCTGCTGTAACAGACCTGCCTGTGGCAGCGCAACGACACCGTACCGACGCGCCGTTTGTGTTGTCTACTTACCCTGTTACCATTCGGGGCAGATTTAGTGATCAGTCATCAGAAAGACTGCTGCTGCGCAAAGGAAAACTTCGCGCACTCCGGAACATAATGTTCTCCACGAACACACCTCCACACGTTTCAAACAACAGTTCATCCACTTCATCGGTTAACGCTACAGGGTTGAGTTTTGCGGGAACTCCTGACGGAGGAATAACAGCAAATTATTTGAGTGCAATTGAAAGCCTTGTTACCACCTACGGCGGAGAAGGCACATACGGTGTACAGAACAACGCAGTGGTTCACTTGGAAAACAGTGAAGTGGGTATTCGTCACTTGGGATTCAGTAATGTTGCTGTTGGAATTTTGGCGCACAACACCACCATAACTGCGTACAATGATTACACCATTCAAACCAACACTAATGTTACGAATCACTACACCAGTGTGCTTGGTAGTTTGGACAACTCTCCTGTAGTGTGCACAAACTGCTGTGATACTGCACTGAAACTATTGTCGTGTGATGTCAACTTTGATGACACCAGTGGGGGAGTAAACACCCACAATTACGCGTGTAGAGATCACACTGTTCACCTTCACGGCAAACAGGTTGCGCTGTACGCGCGAGACACAAAATTCAAAGCAGGTACACTGATTGTGGACAACACCAGTTTGCCTGTGAATTTCTTTGCGTTGATTACTCCCGATTCGTATACTGGACTGGCTTCCAACGCAGGAGAAACACGAGCGCACTGGTTGGTTGACGGCAATGACTTGTTCTACTACAAGCGCGCAACACTGTGTTACCAGTTGCCTGGTGAGTCACGAAAAGTGATTGGTCTTTTGGGACCGGCTGGAAACGTGCTGCGGAGTGGATCGTATTTGAATTGGGGCGCAGATCCAAAATTCCACGGTGTTTGTGGCACTACCGCAAGTGCCACTGCCATTGGTGGTGTAGCCGCAACCAATTTTGGGTATGTTGGCTTCCCTGCTGTGCTGCCTGTGATTGATTCTTCTGGTGGGTTTAGTTTTGCGGACAGTATGTCTGATGCAATGTCTTACGGTAACATTGCGTCCGACAATAACTCTATTACTCGCCTTTTACTGTTGGGTGGAACGCTGTCTGCCCATTGGTATTACGATTTAGAGGGCACGTCACTGGCATCAGAGTGGCTTACAGACAGAAACTCAGTTATTATAAAGGGCGCAAACGGCGTTTCTTTGGGGTACACCGGACTAACCATGCCAGCAAGTGCTCCTGCTACTCCTGGTCTTGTACCGTCGTGGTATTCGGCATACCAGTCTAGTTACGGAGAATCGGGCTTCGGTTGGGGATACTCTCGCGTCAGAAAGGTTGGTAAAAACGCAGTCACCCTAGACTCCAGCAAACTCACGGTACACAGAGGAATGTGGATTTATAACGGTGGATACGACGCTGTTTTGGTTGAAAACGACTCGTGTTTGGTTGTGGGAAACCATTATGCGAGTATTTCTTATACGGGATACGAACACGCTCATTACGACCACTTTCACCATAACTCAGCATCTTTACAGGTTGAAGCACCGCAGGGGTATTTGTGTATTACTGGATACGATCACTGTGCCGTACGCGTGCGAAAAGGCTCCAAGTTTATCTGTAATCACCTGTTTGTTAAACACGGGGGGCATAGTCCGTTTTCGGCAACTTACAATTCCTATTCCCGAATGGCGCGATTTGTGTTTGCAGAGCAGAATAGTGCAGTGGTATTGGGCACGGCTGCTTGTGTGGGATATCCTTCGCACCCTAACACTGTTGTCGTGGGCGAGGCTAGCACGGCTCCAAGCAACATTGGACTGTGGACCGGATTTGAAAACAGGTGGACAGCAAGCAGGGGATTACTAGCCACTCCAACAACGGAAAAGGGTTTTTTCCGTGCCACAGGTGGATCAACCATTGTGTTCAAAGTTCCAAATATTGCGGGTGCAGGAAACCGTAAAGTCATTATTCACTTTGACGGCGGAACAGCAGATTTCACGAACGCAAGAAACGCTTCCTTTTTCTCTGTTGCAGGCGGAGGTCAGATTTTCCTTCCACCCAATGATACCATGTTGTACCACAGTGAAAATTTGCGTACAGGGGCTGATCGGAAACTCCACTCGCGCTCACCTGGCTCGGGACTGCTGTGCGGTATTTACAACAGCAACGATCAAATAAGTAACAATGATCGTTGGACTGGAGAAGTCTACGGAGGAGCCGTTGTATCAGGTCAAGAAGTTTGGCGGCGTTTGACTCATCAAATCGGAGATTTTGTAGACACTCAATACGGTTCTGGAGGCATTGTGCCTGCTGCTGGACTCACGCACAACGTACGGGTGGAAGACAAGTACTCTGCAATAATCATTCAGCCCTTACTAGACGGATACTCTTGACATCTAGGAGAAGATATGTCTAAACCAAAGGAAACGGTTTATCTCAACACTGATGGCACGGTTAACCGTCGTGCTTTGGAGTTTGTTAGTTACAATTCTCTTAGATTTGGTGGAGAAGGGGTTACGCCACTACAAATTGACTACGATATTCCAAATGTGGAGTACACGCAAACTTTGGCTCCTGTGGTGACAGAAACTACCACTGTTGAAATACAGGAAGACGGGACGGAGATATCACAAACAACTAGTTCTCTGACGTATCCCACCAAGAGTTACACTGTCAACCCCTTTACGGAACAGATTTTGGAGGGGTTTGTTTCAGGCAAGTTCCAATTGAATGAGCCAGTGTTTCAGACCACAGACACTGCATCCGTGTACAACTATCTTATTCTGAATGGAGTTTCTGCTGCTGCTTACACTCCTGTTGTTGGAAGTCCTGGTGCGTGCGGACCAATAGGTGTAAAAGCAGCCCAGTTCAAAGGTTCGTATTTAGACACAGACACTGTTGCGGCAGGAATTGCGCTTCCATTGTTCACCAACACCAGCGTTCCGTACTTTATGATGGAAGGGTGGGTGTACTTGGACACTTTGCCGTCAGGGGCGTACGATCCAATTTTGATTACTCGTAGTTTCAACGGAGTCTCCAACGACTCTCGCAACTCTTTCCGATTGGAGTACGACAATTCCGATGGGCGATTGAAGTTTGAGTTTAATCCGTCATCGGAAACAGGAACCGGATACGCTAACAGCGTGTACGTTACTCCTGCGGGAGCAAGTGCAGGATTTACCACTGGTATGTGGCACAAGTTTGGTATTGCATACGCTTCTAGCGGAGGCTCCGCATCGTGCCACACGTACTGGAATGGAGTACGGGTACACAGTGCAACAGGGTTGTGTGGTGCTCTAAGAAATTCTACCGCTTCTATTGCAATTGGATCAGGGGTTTTGGGAGCAAAGCCTTTCAAGGGCTGGTTGGACGATGTTCACTTCTGCATTGGATACACTGCATCAGAAGTTTTACGAGATTTTTCTGGAATGGGAAGCACTGCTCCGTTTATTGCGGAAAAGACAGTGGCAGACACTACTACTGCGTATTTACTGAGCATGGACGGTCCGGTTGGGTCCAATTACTTCCCTGCTGACAACCTGTGTCGAGTTCTTGGAACGGTTACTTTTTTGGGTGAGGCATCCGGATCAAGTGGGGCAATAGGTGTTGGGATGATATCTCGACAAGACGAAGACCCCATTTCCAATACGCTTTTCTCGGGTGTCTGTGGTGGATTCAGCGGCAGTTCTGTGCCGCAAAAATTTGGTCAGTGGTTTGGGGCAAACGGGGGAGCTAACAGGATTGGAATACCGGGGTTCAGGGGCCGTGGGTGAGGGGCGGAAAAGGGGGCCAG
>JACCDP010643226.1_pt1 | contig 22450 bp, 19 predicted proteins | sample 7445841 | NCBI WGS metagenome assembly JACCDP01 (sample SAMN15323441, study PRJNA562643) | freshwater metagenome | isolation source: river surface water | place: USA:Blue River Watershed | collected 2017-08-17
CTGTGGAAAAGTTGAATATAAAAGGACTCGCTAGAACATGGTTGGCAAAAAGTATTAACGATGCCGGCTGGGGACAATTTATAATGATTCTTTCAAACAAAGCCGAGAATGCTGGTTTGAAAGTAATCGCTGTAAATCCAAACGGAACAAGCCAAGAATGCTCTAGCTGCGATGTCCTGAGCTTGTCGAAGGGTGGTCACAAAGTTAAAAAGCCGCTATCCCAAAGAATGCACAATTGCCCTAAATGTAAGGTCAGTTTGTGCCGGGATTTGAATGCTTCAATTAATATCAAGAACCGTGGGACACACGGTCTTAAAGCTCAGTCAATGTCCTCTATGAGGAGTCACACCAGAAGCCCACACTCACCCGAAGGGGAGTGTGTGGAGTATGTCACGAAGACAAAATACTACATCCGCGTCTGGGGATTGTACAATTTGCCCAAACCCGCTATACTTGTACAATAAACAGTACAGGTTCTCCGCCAATGAAAATTATCTCTTTTAGCGAGGCCAGAAATAGTCTGAAAACGGTTTTAGACCAGGTGACAGAAGATGCCGACTATACAATTATCACTAGACGGGATGCTGATGATACGGTGGTGATGTCCCTGGAATTTTTTAATAGTCTCATGGAGACTGTGCATTTATTGAAGTCTCCGGCAAATGCAGCCCATTTAGAACGTTCCATTGCTCAATTTAAGCAGGGGAAAGTGGTGCAGCGAGATTTGTTAAATGAGTAGAATGTTGGCTTGGACTGATGAGGCTTGGGGTAATTATCTTTACTGGCAAGGGCAAGACAAAAAGACTCTCAAAAGAATCAATAAGTTGATTGAGGAGACGATGCGGATGCCTTTTGAGGGTATTGGTAAACCAGAGCCTCTCAAGGAAAATTTAGCTGGATTTTGGTCACGGCGAATTGATGATACAAATCGTTTGGTTTATGCTGTTGATGATGTCTATGTAACTATTATTTCTTGCCGATATCATTATTAATTTTGCACTAACAATATTGTAGCTATTAGCCTAGAACTGAATTTCCAGGCGAAACCCTTACATTAGTTTGAACTAAAAAATGTTAAATTAATATTCTTTGCCAGAATCAGGATATCCAGGATGAAAGGATGAATCAACAAAATCCTAGAGAAGAAAGTAATTTTGTAGAGAAAAAGGGGTAATTGTTTTGCAACCCCTGGACTTTACTGCTTTAACTGCTGCTTGTGGCGAGATTCGTGCTGACTGGTTGCCAGCACGGACAGAACAAGTATATCAGCGAGATCGCTTTACCATTGCCATTGCTTTACGCACCTTAAATCAACGGGGTTGGTTAGAAATTTCCTGGCATCCCCAAGCCGCCCATATTTGCATTAGTCAACCACCACCACGCGCCCCAGATACTTTTACATTTAGCCAACAGTTAAGACATCAATTAGGTGGTTTGGCTTTAATTGGAATTGAAGCTATTTCTCCCTGGGAACGGGTAATTGATTTACAATTTGCCCGTCGTCCCGGAGAGGATGCGCTTTATCACGTTTATGCGGAGATAATGGGCAAATATAGTAATGTGATTTTAACTGATGCTAATCATGAGATTATCACAGCCGCCCATCAAGTTAGTCAGCAACAATCAAGTGTTCGACCCATTCAAACGGGACAAAATTATGAAACACCACCAAAATTGACGGGAAAAATCCCCAATTTAAGTGAGTCTCTGGAACGCTGGCAAGAAAGGGTAAGTTTAGTTCCAGGAGGAATTAAACGCCAGTTACTCAAAAGTTATAGTGGTTTAAGTGCGGCTTTGCTAGATACGATGCTGTTAGCGGCAAACATCCCACCAGATACCAGTACAGACGCATTAACTTACGAAGATTGGCAAAATTTATTTCAACGTTGGCAAGAATGGTTACAAGTTTTAAATGTGGGTAAATTCCAACCAGCTTGGACTAAAAATGGATATACAGTGATGGGTTGGGGTGGAGTTTCACCTGCCAAAAATATTCAAGAATTGATTTGCCGTTATTATACTGATCAATTAAATGAACAGGTATTTGTGCAACTGCGCCATCAATTGAGTCAGAAATTGATGAATATTCTGGGTAAATTAAGGATTAAAGCGCAAACTTTTAGCGATCGCTTGCAACAATCAGATCAAGCTGAAGAATATCGTCAAAAAGCTGATTTATTAATGGCAAATCTGCACCATTGGCAACCAGGAATGCAGGAAATCAGTTTACCAGATTTTGAAACTGAACAGTTAATAGCGATCGCTCTTTTGCCAGATAAAAATGCCGTCCAAAATGCCCAAAAGCTTTATAAACAGCACCAAAAACTCAAACGCGCTCGCGCTGCTGTTGAACCCTTACTATTTGCAGTGCAAGGAGAAATTAACTATCTTGAACAAGTAGAAGCGGCAATTTCTCAGCTAGACAATTACCAAACTCCAGAAGATTTACAAGCCTTAGAAGAAATTCGGGATGAACTAATTGGACAACAATATCTAGAAGACCTAGAATATCGCAGCCGTAGCAGTGACACCCCCAGCACTAATTTTCATCGCTATCGCAGTCCTAGCGGCTTTGAAGTCCTCATTGGTCGCAATAACATCCAAAATGATCAATTAACATTTCGTGTGGCTGGAGACTATGATTTATGGTTTCACGCCCAAGAAATTCCGGGTAGTCATGTCCTGTTGCGGTTAGAACCGGGTACAGTTGCCGAAGAAACTGATTTACAATTTACAGCAAATCTAGCGGCTTATTTCAGTCGCGCCCGTCAAAGTGACCAAGTACCAGTAGTTTACACCCAGCCCAAGCACGTGTATAAACCCAAAGGTACTAAACCCGGACTTGTGGTTTATAAACAAGAAACGATTATTTGGGGGAAACCGCAAGTTGTTAACGGTTGATAGAGAAGATAAATGATGTTGCATCTACTCCAAAATAGAAAACCCACTCACCCCAGGATATATATTTTTTAAGATTTTTGTATTAAAAAACTGTACTGGCTGCTACAATCTTGTTAAGAAAAGTTGCCCGTCGAATTTTGGGAACGTGCAATTTGGTTTTGACTCTACTGAGAAGATAACGCGAACAACGTATTTTTAGCAGACTAGCCCTGTGGGAGGGGCTGGTCTTTTTGTTTGCAGAACTCAGGAAGGAGTAGGTTAATCAAGGCAAGAGGCAGTGGTATGGCTACGCTCACCAACCGGGGCAGGAGGTAAGAGGCTGTTTTTGTAATGGGGATAGGGTTGTTAAAGAGTGATGAAGATGTAGTGTATATATCTAGCTATTTTATGACAGAAAATTATTGAAAAAATTTGGTAATAAATTATTTAATTTATCACCACTAGAACTAATTGTGAGCATCCCAAATGTGAATGAAAATGCCATAGTAATTTGGGATAATTGATATTTTGTAGTTTGTGATGTAGAATCCCCTGATGCGAGTTTTAAATCACTTTTTCCTTCAGTCTCAATATCAGTTTTTTGTAAGAATAAATTCCCTTCACCTAATAGACCTAATACAGGAAATGTTTGCCCACCCACTAGAGATTCTTGTTCTTGTTCAGAAAGATATCTAAATAATTGAGGATGATTCAATTGATTATTTTCAGGCATATTATTACTCCTTACACAAGTAACTATATTTGGTTGGACGACAGCAAAATGAAAGCTTTGATCATGTTGATTTATACATTTAAAAATTGTAAATGTTCTCCAGGTTTTGATAAAAAAGTATCAGGAGTTCCTTGAATTTGCACTTGACCTTTTTCGATGAGAACAATCCAATTAGCTCGATGAATGACACTAGGACGATGGGTAATTAAAATTGTGGTTTTACCTTGCCGATATTCTAAAAGACGATCTAAAACGTGAGCTTCACTCATAGGATCTAATCCAGCAGTAGCTTCATCTAAAATGAGGATGGGAGGGTTGTTGAGAATGCCGCGAGCGATCGCTAATCTTTGTCTTTGTCCACCGGAAAGATTTGCCCCAAATTCGCCTAAAACCGTTTGATATTTATTAGGTAATTGACTAATAAAATCATCTGCATCGGCAATATCGCAAGCTTGAACTATTTCTGCAAAGGAAATACTAGGTGATCCTAAACGAAAGTTTTCGATAATTGAACGACTCCAAAAATGGGGTTCTTGAGGGACATAAACTACTTGTTGTCGGTAACAATCTAAAGCAATATCTTGAATATTAAAAAAACCGATCCGAATGTTACCAGAATCAGGCACATATAACCCAGATAAGAGTTTAGCTAAAGTGCTTTTACCACAACCAGATTTACCAATTAAAGCAATGGTTTTTCCTCCCGGAATTTGCAAAGAAAAATCATCTAATAATTCTACTCTTCCAGGATGATGAAATTTAATATGGGAACAATAAATATCTGCATGACTAGAAATTTGAGCAACTGGTTTAGGACTACCACCTATAACTTCTGGAGTTGCATCAATCACTTCTAAAAGTCGAGAAACTGCGGTTTGGGAGCGAAAATATTCATCTACAAAACCAACTAAGGAATTAATTAAAGCTAAAACATTAATTTGCAGTGCATTAAAAGCTAACATTTGTCCAATACTTAATTTACCTTTAATAACTAACAAACTACCGAATCCTAGTAAGATGACCCCCCCAATGGTAGAAAGAATTTTAGCCAGAGTTCCGTTAATTATTGCTAATTGAATGGTACTAAAAGCCAGATTAGCTAAACGACCAAACCGACTTTGAAATTCATCCCAAAATTGAGGAGCAGCATTTGTAGTTTTAATTACCTGTGCGCCTTTAAATGTTTCTACTAAAACCCCTTGATTTTCTGCACCTAAAACTAAAAGACTGCGGTTTTTCTGCTGTAAAATTGGTAAAAAAGGCAAGGTAGATAAAGTCATTAAAACGGCGATTAATAACACTGCTATTGTTAATTCCCAACTATAAAATAACATTAAGCATAAAGAGATGACAGCAATAAAAAATTGGCTAGGTAAAACAATGACAATTTGGGATACTAATTGATTTATTTCGCTAATATCTCGTAGTCTGCTAGTAATTTCTCCACTGCGTCGAGATTCATAGTAATTTAAGGGTAATTGTAGGAGTTTACGCCCAAATTCTAGGACTAAACCTAATTGTAATCTTTGTCCAAAATGGGAAATCATTAAAGCTTGGAAGGCTTGCAAACCTCCACTAAATAAACTCATGACAACAACTGCGGAAACAACAACTGTGAGTAATTGTATATCTCCACGCACAAGAACATCATCTGTGAGTAATTGAATTAAAACCGGAGTTCCTAACGCTAGTAAACCCAGAATAATATTAATCATTAATACCTGAGTTAGTAACCCACGATAGGGTAAAATACGGCGAAAAAAGCGAGTTATTCCTCCTTTGCTTTGTTCTTGGGGTTGTTCAAAAAAGCGATCTGGATCTGGTTCTAATAATAACATTACCCCATTCCAAGCATCGCTTAATTCTTGTTTGGTGAGATAACGTAATCCCACAGCAGGATCAGCAATAATATATTTTTGACCTTTTTTACCATATAACACTACCCAATGATAGCCTTGCCAATGGATAATTGCAGGTAATGTAATTTCTGTAATTCTGTCTATAATTTCCGGGGAAGCTTTGACTGCTCTAGCATTAAAACCAAGATTTTCTGATCCTCGTTTTAAACCTAATAATGTTGTCCCTAATTGTCCAGTTCCTACGGCTTCTCTACTTTTGATCATGCTTAAAAATCGTCCATAATGTTTAGTAATAGATACTAAACAAGCCGCGCCACAGTCTTCTTCACTTAACTGTAAAATACAGGGGTAATTTTGATGATTTTTGAAAATATTTAACATAGGTTATATCAACACAAATAAAATAGTTTTGTGGGATTATACTATGGCTTAACTTAACCTAATATTTTAGTTATTTGATTAGGTTGGGTTGACGTAAGGAAACCCAACTTTATTAATGCTTTTTTTGGGTTGCGCTATCACTTAACCCAAACTACAATTTTAGTTAGAAATTGGTGATTAATTTTCCTTTTCTGAGGATAAATTGTAGTATGGTTTCTTGACGGGAAATAATATTAGCACGGCCTTCCATACCAGATTTGAGATAACATAGGCGATCGCCTTTACCTAAAAACAAACTTTCTGGTTGAATATTAACTTCATAAGTAGCAATTTGTGGGGTACTAATAATAGGATTATTTTGTGTATTTGCTATTGTATCTGCGGCAATTGTTTTTACAGTTCCTTTGAGAGTTCCATAGTCTGGATAGGGACAAGCGGAAACTTCCATTTGTACTGATTGACCAATTTTTACTTTGTCAATATCTTGTGCAGACACATGAGCTTTAATGATTAAAGGAGCATCCACTGGAGCTATTTGTGCTACAGCTTCACTCAGTTGTGCAACTTGTCCAGGGTTACGGAGTTTAAGCTGCATTAATGTTCCTGTTGCTGGAGAACGAATCACTGTTTTATTCAAATCATTTTCTATTTGTTGGAGTTCTTGACGGGTACGAATTTGTTGTTTTTGGAGTTCTAAACGTTGCTGAAATAATAGTTCTCGTTCTTTTTTTAAAGCCGCTAAAGTCCCTTCACCTCTAGATTTTTCTTGTTTAATTCTTTCCTGGGCTACTGTAACACTAGCATTACTAGGATTGAGAGAAATTTTCGTTTTTTCTAAATTTATTTTTGCTAATTTAACGGCTTGTTCTTTTTCTTCTTGGAGATTTTTAGCATTAGATTTAGCTTGCTCTAATTTAGCTTCGGCAGATTTTATATCTTGTTCTTTTTCCTCTAATAAGTTTTGGGATATTGCTCCCGATGTGGCTATATTTTGCAAGCGATCGCGTTGTAAAATTGCCAATTTTAAAGCTGCTTCTGCTTCTTGGATAGTTGCTCTTAATACCTTTTCTCGTTTTAACCTGATTAATTGCTCTTTGGCTAAATTAATAGTTATTTGAGCTTGTGTCATTTCTGAGTTAGCTTTAGTTTGCTGATCTATATAGTTGCGTTCAGTTCCTATTAATTCAGCCTGGACAGCTTTAATTGTGCGCTCATTTAAGTTAGTTTGAGCAATAATTTGGCTATTAACTTGGTTAATTTGTGCATCAATTTGCATCAGTTGTAATTGATTTTGCTCAATGGTATTTTGCAGTTGTCTTTTTTGCAGTTGTAATTGAGAATCATCAATATATGCAATGATTTGTCCCTGATTAATTAGCTGATCTTCTTGAACAAGAATTTTTTTGATAGTTCCTGTAATTGCAGATTCAACTAATCTTAATTCTCCCAAAGGTCTGATAGTAGCCGGAACTTTAACAGTGACGTTGTAATAGAGAACAGATGTGAGACTGACAGCAACTACAAATATAGTCATCATGATTCCCCCACCAATCTGAATCCATTGACCAATTTGGGGGAGAAATTCATTTGTTTCTAGTATATGTAAATCCTCTGTGGTGGTATTATTAAAGTGATAGCAAGAATTATGATTATTGTTTTGACTCTGTAAGGAGTTCACGGTATTACACCTTTCGTTAGAACTAAAATACTCTAGCCCAAGATAGCAATTACTAAGATCATGCCATTGAAAACTAACTATCTTAGACAATAAATTGCCGAAAATAAAAACAAATCTATTTCCCTATTTACATAGTGAAAAATTATTTGATCATAGGTTATAATGAAGGTAGAGGAGGAGGCTTAAACTTACTCAAAGTCCTCACTTACTTTAAGTAAGTTATGATCATCTCCTCGAGCCCCCTTTGTTATCTCAATACTTTGTCCAAATCGAAAAAACTCTTGATTTTTAGGTTGGATTTCATACCTCAACCCAACGCATTTGTTAGGTTCACTGTCACTTAACCCAACCTACAAAAAATGGACAAAGTATTGTTATTTCAAAAAGGTGTACTCAAAATTTTATCCCAGACGAAATCAAGCCCATAGAGCATTTTTTTGATAATGGTTTGACCCAATAACCTATGGACTGACTCACACATATCTAGGCAGGAGTGGGAAGCACTCCTCCACTGGCGATAATTGGAGGTGTAGTTGTTGCTACATTTCCTCCATCTGTGGGTAGGACTGCTGGACCTAAAGCTCCGATACCCACCGGAGGATCTGCACCTAAACCTAAGAAATCTTGTCCCGCAGTCAATATGGTATTAGCTTTACCTGCGGATGTAGCACTGCTACCTTGAGGACCGGAAACACTTGTTCCCATCAACAGCGATCCTTTATTAGCATAATTACTCGCAGCTAGTTCAAAGTCAGCGCCACCAGTTATAATCTCTTGTTGTTGATCGGATAAGGCAAGAAATAAACTGGATGTGTTGATTTGATTTGACATAATTATTAGCCTCAATGACTTAAAACCAGGTGTTTTATCACCTAACAATTTAACTATAAGCATTGTTGCTTCATAATTCATAAATCTACGGGTAGAAAGTCAAGTTTTTAAATTTACCTCTAAATATAGAGACAAAATAATTTGTGATCACTAAGATAGTGGTATCAATGATTATTTAAAAATTAATTTCCCATAATTGCAAAAACAATAAACTCCCTGACTTCTTCAATAAATCGGGGATCTGAATCTTGCATATTATAAAAATGTAAGGATTCAGGATTCAGGAAACAGAATGAATCAGAGTTTTTGGTTTAGATTATTGGTACAAACAAATATTCTGACTCCTGACACCTGACTCCTGAATTCTGAAATCATGAGAGTAATTCCATTAATATATAAGCAGAGACCGCACTACCGATAGGAACTGTTAAATTATCTATTCCTAAATAAGAAAATGTCTCTAAAATGGTAGCGATACAGGCAACAATTAAGGAAACTATCCAAGTTTGCCAAATATTACCTTGGGTTAGTAATAAGAGAGTGGCACAAATTAAATAACTAATTAAAGTAACAGTTAAAGAACCTTCCCAGCTTTTTCCAGCACCAAAGATAATATATTTATGCTTGCCGAAACGTTTACCAATTAAAGCGGCTAATCCATCTCCCCAAGTCATAATCATAATTCCTAAAACAGCATATTGGGGTTGGTGTAAATGCCAAAAAACAGCGACTAAAACACCAATACTCACAGCATAGAAAAATGTTCCCCAACTGTGACGACCGACGCTATTAATACCAGGCAGAATGGGAAATTTATAGGATAATAAAGTAATAATACTAGCTAAAATTGAAGCATAAATACCGACAAAGGCAGGAATATCTAACCACCAAGCTATAACAATTACATTACCTGTGCCAATATGTACGATTTTTCTAATGATTTCTGGTTCGCTATTCGTAAAACTACTAACTACCCAAGCAATGCAGATAATTAATCCTACCCAAGCACCAGCGATAGCAGTTTCCAGGGATAATAGGGAAAGGTTCTCTAAACTGAGGAATGTATTCAAGAATAATCTCACAAATAATTTTCAAGGTTTGATTCTACTTTATGCGATTTGCACATGAAAATATTATTCATTTGGCTAATTAAGGGTTATCGTTTGTTTATTTCTCCCCTGTTTCCCCCCACTTGTCGCTTTCAACCTACTTGTTCTCTGTATGCTATCCAAGCAATTGAACGGTTTGGGGCGTTCCGTGGTGGCTGGATGGCTATTATGCGGATTTTACGCTGTCACCCTTTTCATCCCGGCGGTTATGATCCTGTTCCCGATGTGAAAAAAAAGTGCTGTTGTCAAGATGTAGATTCTTAACTAAGGCAGGAGTTCAGGAGTTCAGGATTTTTAACGCTAACTTACTGATATAACAGATTACCATTACCAAATAGCACGAATTAGAGTTTTTCTCGGTTGTGGTGAAGCTTTTCCAGATGTGTCTGTGGGTATGGGTATGGGTGTGTCTGTGGGTGTGGGTTCTGATTCGGGAGGATTTTCGGCGGTGACAGTTAATTGATAATCTATGGGTGCGGATGCTGTAGAAACTATGACAAATTCATAAAATCCGCTTTCTGGTAATGTTTGCGATAAATTCCGTTCTGAAGAGTCTTCTAAAAATACGATTTTCCCAGAGGGAGAATAAACGGATATTAAAGCTTTTTCATCTGCTTCTAGCTGCACTTCCATAGTTTGATCTTGTCCTAGACTAGCGATGAAAACTTTCCCTGTTCCTGGTTGTAGTGTGCCGCTAACTGTTTTACCTGTTGCACCTTGATCAAAAACTATTTTTTCAAATGCGCTTTGATTTAAAATGGCGTTAAGTTGATCGTTAACTAGGGCATACCAAACTTGTCCAATGGGTTCTTTGATAAATTTTTTACCCTTTTGTTCAGGAAATTGATGGAAAAAAGCTGCATCACCTAAATCATACAAAGAACGACTACCTACATTGATTTGATTAATTTTAAATTGCCACATTGCGCGTTCCTCAGCAGTATAATTTCCCAGTTGACGGCGAGAGTTAGAAGTAATTACTGAGAGCTTTTCTAGGACGGTGGCGGCGGTTTGATCCCATTCTGCCCGCAAGCTTTCATCTTCTAGAGTATCTTTGAGAACTTGTCCCACTAAACTGGGATCTTTTTCCCGAAAAACTTGGTTAACTAATGCTACGTAAAATTTATAATTTATACTTAATTCTTCCCGGCGATCGCTTAATTTTTGTTTACGTCGTTTTTCCTCTGGTGAATAATTATACTCAGGTTTGGGTGTGCTTGTGGGCGTGGAACTAGCTGTAATTGTGGGTTTATTTCCCTGTGTATTGTCACTGCGGTTTCTAAATCCCCAAGCCAGCAGACCAAAACTGGTAAATGCAGCTACAGTCATAATAAATACATTTGTTCCCGTCCAAATACCCGGATCTTTCACGATGGATATAGGTGCAAGAGTTGGAGGTTTAGGTGGAGAAAAGGCGACGGTTGCGGAGGTAGGGGGTTGAGTTGGCTGATAATTAGCGGTTTGGGGGTTGAGGACTTGGAGAAGTTGCCCTGCTATTTGATAGCGATCGCTCGCCATTGGTGATAACATTTTATCTATGATTTGCCCAAATGCATGACTAATACTCACTTCCTGCCGCCATTGCCAAGTTAAATTATAAGTATCAATTAATTCCTGGGGTTGTTTCCCTGTCAGTAAAACTAACATAGTGACAGCTAAAGCATATAAATCACTCTGGGCAGAAACAACACCCGTTTGCATTTGTTCAGGCGGTGCAAATCCTACTTTTCCTAATAAAGTTCCATTAGCAGGAGATGGGATTGCCCCGGATTGGTAATACTGAGAAGCTACAGTTGCGGCGACTTGTTTCACACCCCCAAAATCAATTAATACAGGTAATTGATCACCACTGCGAAGCATTAAATTATCAGGAGAAATATCACGATGAATTACACCCAAGGAGTGAATATATTCCAGAACTGGTAAAATTTGCACTAATAATTGGCGGATTTCTGCCTCTGTAAATTTTAAGCCTCTTTGTTGACGACTTTTTAATAAAGAACTATAAGTTTCTCCATCTATATAATCTTGAACTAAAAATAGACTTTCTTTACCTTGAAAATTGATGCGTAAGAGTTCCCGAAATCGGGGAATTTGAGGATGTTGTAATTTATAAAGAACACTTGCTTCTCTCTGAAAAAGTTCTTCAGCTTTTTGCACAATATAGGGAGTTTGTACTTGGGGCGAAAATTCTTTTAAAACACAAATTTCTCGAAAACGGTTAATATCTTCTGCTAAATAAGTCCGGCCAAATCCTCCTTGGCCAATTTGCCGGATAATAATATAACGATCGCCTAAAGTTTGCCCTGATTGTAAACCAGAAATCACAGAGTTTCGTATAATTTTCTCCCCACACTGAAGACAAAACCTACTATTACTTGGATTTTGATGCCCTTGAGAACAATAAAGATTAGTCATTAGTTATTTATCAGTTGTTCTTTGTTAACAGTCAACGGTCAACCGTCATCTATTACCTGCCTTATCAGATGCGATCGCATACCAAATTTGCAAAAAAGTTTCTTGATTGAGTTTGCCGCTTTCTTGACCAGGAAACAACGGTTCAAATCTTTGATATGTGTCTGCACGTAAATCTTGAAAAGATGTGTATTTACCCAGTCTTCCAGCTTTAGCTAGTTGATCCCATCGTTGGGAATCTTCTTGACTATAACTACCTATTTTCTTTCTAGCTGTTTCACTTAAATTTGCCTTTTCTAAATTAGTTAATAAGCGATCAGCCGCCTGATTCCATTGTTCCCGCAAAGCTGCATCTTCTGGCTTTTCAGTTAACTTACGTCGCTTTAATTCTGGCTTTTGATTATAGAAAATTTCATTAACAGTTTTAGTAAAAAATACCCTAGAAATTTCCAACTCTTTTACACGAGTAAAAACTTGTTCAATTGTGCGTTTATTACTTCCAAGTAGAGGATTATCAATATTAGGTATTTTGGGAATTTCCATTTGTGGAACTTTAATAGAGGTAATTCCTTTAACAGCAACATTCCCTAAAGCAAACATCGCCGCCGTTACCACAGTTACCCCTGAAGTGATGATAAAGCTAACAGCAAAAGGACGTAACCATATAGGCATCGGTATTTTCTGTACAAATAACGTCGTTTTATTGTGGACACCGCCACCAATATTCCGGGCTTTTTGCACACCGGGCGCGACTATTTGGGTTTTGAATTTACTAACATAAGGATTAGGATTGTTACTAGGAGTTTGCATAGTTTTTGGTATGGATGAAATAGATGGTAAAGGCAAATCTTTAATCACTTGTTCAGCTTTTTGATAGCGATCGCTTGGCTTATATGCCAACATCTTTTTTAAAACAGCTTCTAATTTGGGACTAACTTTAATTTCCTGACCCCAACGCCAAACACAATTATAACTATCATAAAGTAAATGTGTTTCTTTACCTGTAATTAATACTAAAGCTGTTACCGCTAAAGAGTAAAAATCACTATTTTTATAGACTTTCCCTTGTGTTAACTGTTCTTCTGGCGCATATCCTTTTTTACCTAATGCAGTCCCATTTCTCACCAGTTTCGTCTGCCACAAACCCTGATAAGCTGGTAACTGTTTCACACCACCAAAATCAATCAACACGGGTAAATTATCGCTTTTTCGTAAAATCAAATTATCCGGGGAAATATCACGGTGAACTATATCCAGAGAATGAATATAAGTCAATACAGGCAGAATATTATGGAGTAAGTTAATTACTTCCTCCTCACTAAAGGACTTACTCTGACTTTGGCGTTGTTTAAATAATTGGTAATAATTATCACCCTCAATATAATCTTGGACTAAAAAGAAAAAATCTTTAGTCCCAATCTTCGCCTGAAAAGAAGCGTGAAAACAAGGGATTTGATCATGTTGAATTTTCTTCAGAACACTTGCTTCCCGTTCAAACAGTTCTTTGGCCTTTTGTAGATCTTGCGGTTTGGCAACTTGGGGCGCAAATTCCTTTAAAACGCAGATTTTCCGATATTTTTGCTTATCAATCGCCAAATAGCTGCGTCCAAAGCCGCCTTGTCCTAATATACGCCCAATTTCATACCGATTATTAATAACTTGTCCCACAGTCAAAGGTAATGCTTCACCACAATAAGTACAAAAACGATGATTACCACTATTTACGTGCTGTTGACTGCAATATACTTGCATGATGGTAGAAGATAAATTAAGCCTAATCAAATTATACAATATGATCAGAACTATTTACGCAAATTTTTCATAATTCGGGGTTTTTGTTTATCTAAAAAATGTTCATAAATCCAACGAGTAGCTTCTAAACCAGAAGTGTTGAATTCTGCAATAAAACTTTACAATATTTGGGTTAGATATGCAAGAACCCTATATATTAATTTTTATTAAAAAATAATATAAAATAAAAAGCGCCCTTGATAAATAAAAATATCCGACCTCAGAGGATCTAACTCTGGTAATATTCACAAATCCAATCAGATTTTTATATGATGAAACCAGAATCACAAACACAAAAAGCAATTCAAGAACTAACAAATTTTGTCTCTCTTCCTTTAGAGTCAAAACTACAACCATATTCTGATGATCAGATAGCGGCAACTGTTATAAACTTATTTCAAAATGTAGCTAATAATGTACCTGCATATCAGGAATTTTTAGCCAACCAGGGAATTGAATCACGCAGTATTCAAAGTTTAGCAGATTTTCAAAAATTACCAAAAGTAAATAAGGAAAATTATATATCAAAATATCCTTTATCTCAATTATGTTATCACGGCAAATTAGAAAACTGTGATTTTATCGCTGCCTCTTCTGGTTCTACAGGTAAATCTACATTTTGGCCGCGTTTCTTGACAGACGAATTAGAAATAACCACCCGGTTTGAACAAATTTTTCATGATAGTTTTCAAGCAGATGATAAAACTACCTTAGCCGTGGTTTGTTTTGCCTTGGGGACTTGGGTAGGTGGAATATTTACCACTAATTGTTGTCGTCATTTAGCTGCTAAAGGTTATCCCATTACTGTTATTACTCCAGGCAATCATAAAACTGAAATTTTGCGAATTATTCAGGAATTAGGCGGTAATTTTGAACAAGTTATTTTATTAGGATATCCACCCTTTCTCAAGGATGTGATTGATACAGGTATTGCCAATGGTATGCAGTGGCAACAATATCAAATTAAGTTAGTTATGGCGGGAGAAGTATTTAGTGAAGAATGGCGCAATTTAGTCGCCCACAGGATAGGTTCTGAAAATCCTGCCTATGATTTTTCTTCTATGTATGGAACAGCAGACGCAGGAGTCTTAGGGAATGAAACCCCTTTAAGTATAAGTATTCGACGATTTTTAGCAGCCACCCCAGCAGCCGCTAAAGCATTATTTGGGGAGTCTCGTTTACCCACTTTAGTGCAATATGATCCTAGTAGTCGGTTTTTTGAAGTTGAAGAGAGAAATTTACTATTTTCTGGTAACAATGGTATTCCTTTAATTAGATATAGCATTTTCGATCAGGGTGGTTTAATTACTTACGCAGACATGATCGAATTTTTAGCAAATTGGGGTTTTGATCCTATTAAGGAATTAAAGGATAATCGGGGAATTCATCAATTACCTTTTGTCTATATTTTCGGTCGTTCTAACTTTACAGTTTCCTATTTCGGTGCAAACATCTATCCTGAAAATGTCACAGTAGGATTAGAACAACCAATTATTAGGGAATGGGTAACGGGTAAGTTTGTTCTGCAAGTTCAGGAAGATGTAGACAAAAATCGCCTTTTATCTGTGGTAGTAGAATTAGCACCAGGTGTAGAAAATCAAGAAGAGAAAAGATTATCTATTACTAATTCTATTCTCACCCAATTATTGCGTTTAAATAGTGAATTTGCGAATTATGTTCCCCCAGAATATCAAACTCCTTTAGTAGAATTAAAATCTACTGGTGATGCTGAATATTTTCCCGTAGGTGTGAAACACAGATATACTCGCAAGATGACAGATGAAAGGTGATAGGAAGTAGGGGGAGGGGAACAGGATGGAAAATTATCTTCTTCTTCCTTTCTCTTTCCTCCTGAACTCCTGGACTCCTGGACTCCTGAACTCCTAGCAATTACCCTTTATTTTTGATAATCATGACGTTAATAATATTCATGGCTGTATCATCGGGAATTTCTAGATGATTCCACAGAAATTTTAAAAGATCCTCTTCCTCTTCGGAGACTTCACCATCTGCTAAAACTAGGTCAGTAGCAACAGCAAAAGCAGTCTCATATAAATCATGGGGAAGGGAAGCGATCGCTGTTTTGATAAAATCATCATAGCCTTGCCGTTTGATCAATGAAAAAGTATTGGTTTCTTCAAAAAATTCTCAAAATCTATATGAAACTCATAACACTTATTTAATGCTATATTAGATATATCAGCATTAGGAGATTCAATACCAACCATTGATGTACAATTCTGATTGAGAAATTCAAATGCCTCAATTCTACTTTCGTTGTAGCGTAATTTGGCATGATCTAAAATCATTTTTTTCGCATCATTTAATTCTTGTTGGTGACGTTGAGGTGCATCAGTAAAATAAGATCCCATTGCTAATAATAGAGTTGCCTGTCCCACAATTACAGATAATTTATATAGAGAAATTTGTTCACACCAAGCAACAAAATCTCCCAATCGTTGATCCATGAATTTAACAGGCTTCAACAATTTATTATTTAATTTTGCATCCTCATTAACTCTGATGTACTCTTCTAAAAGTCGGAGATAACTCTCTAACGGAATATCTAAACGTTTACATTCCTGAATCATTTCATATTCTCTTAGGATAGAATCATCAATTGAGTTGATATAACTAAAACTCTTATTAATAGTCGTAAACACTTCAATTTTGTTATTGCTGTCTACAGATAATATGTCATTTTCATCTGCGGAATGAGAATTACCATTATTGACAGGAATATCATTTTCTGGAGATTGATAAGTCAGAGTTGATACACCATTAATTTTCTAATTAGTATCTGAAATCAGATATCAAAGGTAAGAATTCAGTAGTCATATGGAACAAAGTGAAATGAAGCAATCGCAAGGGTTGTGATTGCTTCCCTTCCCTCGCAATGACTGTAAATATTTTTGTCCAATTACTTAGTCGTGCAAAATAAATTTTATATTTGGGAGAGAGAAAAGAGAACAAGCAACAGGCAACAAATAAGGAACATAAATTAATTTTGCTCAGATACTTATCGTAAATTATATTGACTAAATTTCATGTACCCCAGCGTGGAAATTACTTATAAGTAGTACATCCTACAGCTATTATTCTAAATAATACACAGTAAGTTATATTTCTTTACTGTCAGTTACAAAAGGGTTAGAAGAAAAATTATCTTTTGCTATAGCAATCCTAAAACATAGATAAAAAGTGTTGCAACATATAGAATATTATCTATTGGTATAAATTAATTTTCATAGTATGATATCTTTAAGGGAATTTGCCAGTAATTACTGGGACTTTTCTAACAAATATAGTAATAACAAGAAATATCGGGACTACACTCAATGACAGACTCTGTAGAAGATTTCGTCAATTTAACTAAGATCCAGTCATCAGGCCAAGTCCTTAAACTTGTAGATGCTGATGCTGCCACTCTTATAGAAATCCAAACCCTACTTAAACGCAAAGGTCTTTAGCCCAGTAATATTGATGGTAAAGTTGGTAAATTAACCTCCATATTGACTGGCGTGCTGGTGGCCGTGTAGTTTTTGATTATTCTTAATCAACTATCGGCAGTCAGTGAAAACAACATAATTGGTAATAAGGTAAGGATTCAGGGAACAGGGAAGATAAAAGAAAAATGTTCTTCATCCTTCATCCTTAATTCTGATAGCGCAGCGTGGCCTTAGCCATACTCCTGATTCCTGTACGGGCGAACGGCCATTCGCCCCTACCGACTGACTCCTGTACTCCTGCTGTATCAATTGTAAGTTTGGGCAACTCTATATTCTATTTGTTCCAGTGCGAATTGCCAGACTTGATATCCTGCTGGAGATAAATGTAATCCATCTGTGGTTAATTCAGGATGTAAGTTGCCATCAATATCAGTAAACCAATTGTGAATATTGAGAAAATTAACTCGTTGCTTTTTAGTAATGATAGCAAGTTGGGCATTAATATGACGAATACGACTGTTAGGGATTTTCTGGGAACGTACAGGTAAAATAGATTGGACAATAATCTGACTTTTGGGGTGAGTTTGACGTAAGTTGCGAATAATACGAGAAGAATTTACCACAATTGATTGGTCAGTAGCACCTTTACGTAAATCATTAATCCCAATCATCACATAAATCACATCTGGTCGAGTGGTCGCAAACGCCGACAATCTTTTTAAGACACCCTCCGAAGTATCTCCAGATATACCCTGATTTAACCATAATTTGCCCGTAGGTAATTTTTCTTTAGGAAACCACAAACTCAAAGAATCACCAACCAAGATACTCAAACGATTTGCACCTTGACCTTTAGTAATAGCTTTAGCTTCCATAGCTAATAAGCTTTTCCAATCTTGATAAGTTAGTTTAGATGTTTTATTAGACTCCCAGGAAGATTCTAAATTTTCTTCATTATCTGTCCGAGTATAAATTTGACCACTTCTGAGAAATGCTAATCTTTGCTGATAGAGTTCACTACCAGAAACAGGTGACTTAATTTTAGTGTTAGTAGGTTGGGAATTGAAGTTAAATGAGGATTTAACAGTTGATAAGCGTTGCTGTCTAAATTCTGACAAGAAAATACCCAAACTGGGGATATTTTTGGAAATGACCGATAATTGTTCTTTTGGAAACAAGCCTTGTCCACTAAACTCTGGTAATGAGTTATCAACTTTAGCAAAACTTTTTCCTTTTCCTACTGATTTTTGAGTATCAGTGCTAAATTCAGGCACAGCAACTTGCCGATGTTGCCGATGGGAGATTTTTTCACTCTCATAGGATTGGAAACCCTCTGCTAAATCTAGCAAGGGTAAGGATAGAGAATCGTCTGGGAGATTAGCTATTTGTGGGAGTGCTGATGTTGGTATTACCAATCCTGTTAATAAACCGGCGGCCAACAGATAAGGTTCACTCATCGTTGTTTTATTCCTTGTACGTATTCACTGCTGTTTCTTATGACAGGGTTAACTCAGTGAATTCAGGAAAATTTCGCTGCAATAAAGTTTAATGATCACTAAAAATGTCAAATTGCCTATTGTGGCTGGAAAAAGTCTAGACACTGAGTTAGTTGCTTGACTTATCTAACTGTTTTCTGTCGCAACAAGTTTAATCGCTATTAGTTTTATTTTAATGTTAAAAAACAAATTTGTGTATTTTTAATCAAGAAATATTAAACTTGTATTAACTTTTGTAATAGCACTTCATAAGATTTAACATTGTTAACAAGTCTAACTCCATCCGATAGGCTTACCTATAAATTATGGATTATAGGTATGATTAATAAATGCTATTTTTTCTCAATATTAATTTTGAAACTTTTTCTAAATAAGCTTTATAGGCTCTTATTAATCTATACCTCACCTTTGTTTTTTAAATTCGTATGCGTTGTTAATTACCTTGTTTTTGGGTTTACCACTTTTGGCAGATGACAATTACAAACTATTTATGCAACTAACGATAAGAAAATTTAATAATTTATTGGATCAGTATAAATATTTGTTTAAAAAAAAATAGAGAAAATGATTATAATGCTTATTACATAAAGATTACAGTTATAAACTATAAATACGTTTATTCACACTTACTTAAAAAATAAAAGTATCAAAATGTTATGTTTTAACTTAGTATTTGTATTTATATTTTCAGATACAGAGTTATATGCAGCAAAATAAGTAAATACTCAAAATGCTTGCTACAACTAAGTTATACTCATCGTCAGAAAGTTAGATTTGCAGAATTAGTAAATCTGTTTGCTGTTTATAGTTTGGATTAGACATATAAAGATTTATCGAAACTAAAACAGATCAATTCTGGGAATGTAGAATAACTTCGCAAAAAGTGCTAGGATTTATCCGAAGTCATTAATGTTTCCTTTAATTCTGTGGCTAGAGCTAGTACAGCAATCGGTGTAAGTCCCATCATCAAGGAGATTGTGCAAAAACAGGCACATTCAACTCGCTTAACCTTAAAAGAGGTTATTCTCATGGGAATGTTGGCAATTGATAAGTTAGATGATCAAAACTGCCAAGAGTTAGCGGACCAAGTTCATCAAATGCAGGTTAATGGTGAAATCTAAATCTGCTGGCAAGAGTCTAAAATTCTAAGTCTCACGCCTCCAGTTCACAAGCTGAAATTACTGATAAAGATTGTAGTGTGATTTATCACATCTCTACTTTTGATGATAATGAAAGCAACGTACCATTAGGTCATGCTGATGGGGTTCAGAACCTAGCCAGTGGTATTGCCAATTTTGGCAAAAACTTAGTTTGTAGATACTACAACCTTAACCGCTGTCTAGGACTAAAATTTAATAAAAAATACGGGCAAAACTCTGAAATGAAGACTACTGGATCTGCCACTCTATTACATAGAGGCTAAGTAAAGCATTTTTATGTTTTTTTTGGCAGTTTCCAGTACATTCAGTAGAATTGCTTTCTGATCTTCCCTATGGATAAAATCAGAAAAATACTAAAAATTCTGTTGTAAAGTAGCGGCAATTCATCAATTACCACTATTTTTCGTGGAGTTGTCAAAAATAATCCCCCAAACCTTTTCACTTTAAGGGAATGGGGGAATTTTTATGTTGCAGCAAAAAGTGAATTACTACCAGTTAACACCTCAAAAGTTAAGCTTTGAATAAGAAAAATTTAATTTTAGATAAATTTTATACAAATCAGGAATATATCCTTGCGTTTATCCGGGGAATCTGTAAATAAGTCCTTCTTTATCACTCGCTTCAAAATGAGCATTTAGCTGTGTAGCTTTCTCGTCTAAATATAGTTTGGCTTCTTCTATAGAGATTTGAGCAGATAAAGCAAATTTGGTTACTGTAATTGCTCCTTCTCCCTGTTGTAATAGGCGCAAAAATAGTTGTTCTCTTTCTAAATTCAATTTTTTAATTTCTTTTTGGTGTTGTTGACGTAAACTCCAGATAATCCATGTTCCTATAGCTGTTGATGGTAGACCAAATATAACTATGGCTGCTAATGCACCTTCTTTATCAGCACTGGTTTTTCTAGAATTAATTAAGTCTAGAGTGCCTAATAAGAGGATAGCTAGACCAATTGTTAAAAATGTCCCTGCTAATATTTTTTTGACTGTTTTCATAGATTTTTTGAGAAGTTTTAGTTTCCAAATATTTAGGACTACTATATACTACTTGTACTCGCTCTGAAAATATATACACCAATAGGATTGGAGGTATTTTATTTTTGCCAAAGTTGATCAAAATGTAAAGGTTTGTAACAAATTCGGTAACTTCTTACAATTCGATTGAGAAACATATTGTCAAAGCCAAAATCCTACATTTAATCTGCCAAAAACCAACTATGACCAAAGTTAACCTGAAAAAATACAAATCATGGAAACAGATTCCTTTAGCAGTACAAATTGTCATTGCTATCATTTTGGCAGTCATACTAGGGAGTTTACTGAGTGGCATATCAGCAACTAATCCTGATTTAATCAATCATCTTGCCATCCCCTGTAACTTAATACTCAAGGCACTGCGGGCATTAGCAACACCATTAATTATGTTAGCGGTGCTACACGCATTTTTGACTGCGGAAATACCCGGTAAATCTGGCCGCCGTTTATCAGTATTACTATTCACTAATACCACTGTTGCCATCTTAATTGGTCTTTTTGTCGCCAATGTTTTAAAACCTGGTTCATGGGGTCGTTTGGCTGCGCCATTAAGCAGTGAAACATCAACTAAAACTTTTGATCCTTGGGGACTACTTCAAGATATTGTGCCTGAGTCTATTCTTAAACCTTTGGTTGATAATAATGTCATTCAATTAATTTTTATTGCTTTGGCTTTTGGGATAGTTTTACGAGGCTTAAAAACACAACAGATATCTGAAGATAAAACAGATTATCTAGCAATTGAGAAAGTAATCACAATTTTATTTGAAGCAGTTATCCGTATTTTGCATTGGGTGATCGCTTTAGTGCCGTTGGCAGTTTTTGGAATTGTTGCCAAAACCGTTGCCTTTCATGGGTTTGAACCATTTAAAGCTTTGGGTGCATTTATTATATCTGTGCTATTAGCTTTGTGTTTGCAAGCTGGTTATTATTTACTGCGGGTGAAGTTTGGTTCTTGGGTAACACCAACAAGTTTTTTGGCTGGTGGTTCTGAAGCTTTGTTAACAGCCTTTTCTACAGCTTCTTCCACTGCAACCACACCAATTACTTTTGAGGTTTTGTTAGAGAAAATTGGTTTACGAGAATCTTCTGCTTCTTTAGGGGCGTTAGTGGGGAGTAATTTTAATAATGATGGTACTGCTTTGTATGAGGCGATGTCAGCATTATTTATTGCCCAAGTGTTGGATTTACATCTTTCTTTGGTACAGCAGTTTATTGTTATATTGACATCTATTTTCGCCTCTGTTGGGGCGGCGGGTATTCCTGAAGCTGGTTTAGTGACAATGACTCTTGTATTTACTTCTGTGGGGTTGCCTACTCAATATATTGCTTTGTTGGTGACAGTGGACTGGTTTCTTGATCGTTGTCGCACTGCTATTAATGTGATGGGTGATATGACTGTTAGTTGTTTACTTGATGGTAAGGAGCATCGGGTGGAATAGGTAAACAATGTGGGGGTGAAATTTCGTAATGAGGACTTTAGTCATCAACGGAGGAATAAATTCCTAACTAGGGGTTGCTGAAAAAGTCGAAAAAAACCTTGAGGAGAATTGAGTGGGTAGTCAGGCAGAAATAAAGATAAGATTTAGTTGTCTAAAATTAGACAAACTATCAATTTTATTAATAGAATCAGGTAA
>JACCDP010598410.1_pt1 | contig 22445 bp, 16 predicted proteins | sample 7445841 | NCBI WGS metagenome assembly JACCDP01 (sample SAMN15323441, study PRJNA562643) | freshwater metagenome | isolation source: river surface water | place: USA:Blue River Watershed | collected 2017-08-17
GTTGCAAAGATAGGGGCATCTGAGAACCTGAAATAACAATCTGGGGGTAAACTTAGGGCTTTGAGTGTTACCTTTGCGCCATGCATTATGTATCTGTAGAGGGGCTTACAAAGAGTTACGGGATTAATCCGCTTTTCAATAATATTTCCTTTAATATCAATGAGGGGGACAAAATCGCCTTAATTGCCCGTAATGGGGTGGGTAAGTCTACACTTCTAAAAATTTTGGCGGGTCAGGAAACGCCCGATAGTGGTAAGTTTTGGATCAATAAAGAAGTAACGGTGGCCCTTTTTGAACAGGATCCGGTTTTTGACGAAGATAAAACCATTGTTGAAAACATATTCAAAGCCAATCATCCAATAATTAAAGCCATCCAAAAATATGAATTGGCTATGGAAGCCGAAGATGGCATACTCATTTCAGATAGCATCATGGAAATGGATGACCTTGGTGCCTGGGATTTTGAAGCTAAAGTCAAGCAAATTTTAGGAAAACTAAATATCCATCACCTTCAAAAAAAGGTAAATGAATTAAGTGGCGGTCAACGAAAAAGAGTGGCGCTTGCAAAAACACTTATTGATATCGGGTTTGAACATCAACATACCTTACTCATGATGGATGAGCCCACCAATCACCTCGATGTAGAAATGATTGAGTGGTTAGAGCATTATTTAAATGGAGAAAACATAACGCTATTACTCGTAACGCACGACCGTTATTTTTTAGACGCTGTATGTGATGAAATATGGGAGCTCGAAAGAGAAAATATGTATGTATACAAAGGCGACTATGAATCATACATGGAAAAGAAGGCCGCGCGTATAGAAAGTGAACAGGCTAGTATTGACAAGGCTAGAAACCAATACCGTAAAGAGTTAGAGTGGATGCGCAAGCAACCCAAAGCGCGTACCACTAAGAGTAAAAGCCGTCAAGATAATTTTTACGAAGTAGAAGCGAGGGCCAAACAAAAAATAGAAGATGCGCAGTTGCAATTAGAAGCTAAAATGAGTAGGCTTGGCGGTAAAATTGTAGAATTAAAAAAGGTCAATAAATCATACGGCGATCTAGAAATTTTAAAAGGGTTTGATTACACGTTTTCAAAAGGTGAAAGGGTGGGTGTGGTTGGTAAAAATGGAATTGGGAAGTCTACCTTCTTAAATATTATTCAGGAACTCGAAACACCAACGAGTGGCAAGGTAAATGTGGGTGATACGGTGGTGTTTGGTAATTTTTCTCAAACCGGACTTGATGTAAAACAGGATTTTAGGGTGATCGAATATGTAAAATCTTTTGCAGAGAGTTTCCCTCTGGCAAAGGGTGGAAGTATTAGTGCCTCGCAGTTTTTAGAATTGTTTTTATTCCCGCCCGATAAACAGTACACGTATTTGTCGTCACTGAGTGGTGGTGAAAAAAAGAGACTTCACTTATTAACCATCTTATTTAGAAACCCTAATTTTTTAATTCTAGATGAGCCTACCAACGACCTTGATCTTCCAACGCTTGCGGTTCTTGAAAGCTTTTTAACGGAGTACCAGGGTTGTGTCATGATTGTATCGCACGACCGTTATTTTATGGACCGCTTGGTCGATCACTTATTTGTTTTTGAAGGCGGTGGTTTTGTGAGAGATTTTCCTGGAAACTATACCCAATACCGTATTTGGCTTAAAGAACAGGAAACGGCAAAAGCAAATGGAGTAAATAGCCCTACAAAAGCGGCTATTATTGAACCTGCAGCCCCTGTGGCTCCTGTTCCTCCAAAAAAGAAAATGACTTTTAAAGAAAAGCATGAGTTTGAAAAGCTAGAAAAAGAAATGCCTGCCCTCGAAAAAGAAAAAGAAAAATTAACTGCTGCACTCAGTGATGAAACGCTGAATTACGACCAAATAACAGCACTTGCAGATTCTCTTACAAAAGTTACACAGACTTTGGAAGAAATGGAACTACGCTGGTTGGAACTGAGTGAGATGGCTGAGTAGGACTTGTCGAAGCATTCATTTGCTGATAAATATGTACAAGGGTTTCAATGGCATTTTTTCCTGTTTCGCCCATGTCGGTGCTAAAATCATTGACATATAAATCAATGTGTTGACGCATCACAGCTTCGCTCATTTCTTGTGCGTGACAAGATACATATTCACTAATAGAAGGGTAGTTGTTAAAAGCATACGCTACACTTTTAGCAATCAGTTGGTCTACTTGTTGCATGATGGATTTAGAAATCCGGTTGCTAGCCACAATGCCACCAAGTGCTATTGGACTTTTCGTTTTTGTTTCCCACTCAGCACCTAAATCTGTTATTTTATAAAGCCCCTTTTGTGCATAGGTGAACCTATTTTCGTGTATAATTACACCTGCGTCTACTTCGCCAGATAAAACAGCAGCTTCTATTTCATTAAACACATAAAAGGAAATGTTTTTAGCATGCGGGTAGCAGTAGGAAAATAATAAGTAGGCGGTTGTGTTTTTGCCCGGAATGGCAATTCGTAAATGATTTACCTTATCAGGGGTAATATTTGGGTCTTTGCAAATTAAAAGTGGACCAACCCCATTACCCATGGCGCCTCCACTATTTAACAGGGTATGTGTTTCCAATAAAAGTGGCATAACGCCATAGCTGATTTTAGAAAAATCAAATCTATTTTCTAGTGCAAAATTATTAAGGGTTTGAACGTCTTCTAGGTGCACTTCAAAGTCTAAGCCTTCCGTGTCGATTTTTTTATTAACGAGTGCGTCAAAAATAAAAGTATCGTTCGGGCAGGGAGAAAAACCAAGACTAAACTTCATGACACTATTTATTTAAACTATTTTCTAATGTAGCTAAATAGGTAAGAACATATGCTTCTAACTGCTCAATCGATTCTTTGAGCTTCCATTTTGCTTTATTTCTTTCTCCTACATAATTTGAAATGGCCCTTATTTGAATAAATGGCGTTTTGGTGAAGCAGCCAACATAATGTAGGGCGGCACCTTCCATGCTTTCTAGAACTGGGTTATGTGCTTCAATTATTTCTTTGATTCGTTTTGGCGAGGTTGTAATTTCATTAATGGTGACTCCTGCGGCTGTATCTGATTTTAAAAGGTTTACTTTTTTAATACCCTGATTCATTAGCTTTCTTTTTTTAAAAGGAGCTTCATTTTCTTTTTGTAAACCAGTTTCAAATAAATCTTTAAAAGTACCATTTTCACGCACCCCTAAATCTGCAATAGATTCGGAAGCAACTACCATTACTTTTCCAAGGGGTTCGTTTTTACTATAAGTACCCGCAATACCCATTTGAATGATCAAATCAGGCTTGTATGTGGTAGTAAGTTGTGTAAGCTTTACGCCAGAGGCTAGCATACCTATGCCGCTTGCATGAAAACTAATATTTAGTTTACTTTTTTTGAAAACTTGGCTTGCTTTTTTTGCACAACCATCTAGTTCAAGGTTCGTGGCAGCTGTTATAATTACCCGCATAGAGTACAAAAATACTCCGATTCTGCCTACCTTTGCCAAAATATTGGTCAGATGGTTTATTTAACAAGACAGGAACATTTTAACGCAGCCCATAAATTATACAATCCCAATTGGTCTAATGAGCAAAACAACGCGGTATTTGGCGTTTGTGCAAACGAGAACTGGCATGGCCACAATTATGATTTGTATGTTACGGTTAAGGGCAACCCGGATCCGGAAACGGGTTTTGTGTATGATGTTAAAAAGTTAAGTCAGTTAATCAAAAGCCAGGTAATTGATAAGTTAGACCATAAAAACCTCAATTTGGATGTCGATTTTATGACCGGTAAACTCTGTAGCACCGAAAATTTGGCCATTGCCATATGGGAGCAATTGGCGCCACATTTGCCTGGTTCCGTGGAGCTTCACTGCATAAAGTTGTATGAAACACCCCGCATTTACGTCGAATATTTCGGCAAATAGGGCATATTTACTTTTTTTAAGGCTAGTTTAAACAAATTTACTTGCGTCTTGTTATTATCTTTGACGTCAGGTTCTTTTGTTAATGTAGAACACGAAGGCGGGGCCACTTGATCAGCACACTTCTGAAACAGTGCCTAGCCATTAACAAAATTCTTACTTGATTTAATTTTTTTATGTGGGTGTAAGTGTACGTCCCAAAAACTAGATCCCAACGCTTTAGCAATGGATAAACATAAAGTATCTGTTTTTAGAAAGGAGCATTTTAATGCAGCGCACCGTTTGCACAATAGCACATGGACTCCCGAAAAAAATAATGAGGTATTTGGTCTTTGCAACAATCCAAATTTTCATGGCCACAACTATGAATTGATTGTTCAGGTTACGGGTTATCCGGATCCTGAAACGGGGTATGTTATTGACACCAAAAAATTAAGTGATCTTATCAAACTAGAAGTGCTCGCTAAGTTCGATCATAAAAATTTAAACCTTGACACCACATTTTTCGCAACACTTAATCCAACTGCCGAAAACATTGCCGTTGTGATTTACGAAATTTTAAGAGCAAAAATTAATTCAACATTAGATTTAAAAATCAGATTATATGAAACAGAACGAAACTTTGTCGAATATCCATCTTAAGGATGGTAAGATTATTCTTACAGAAGAGGAAATTGATGCGGCTGGAGACAATCATATCAGTACTTCTGTTGATACCCCAATGCGTGCCGGTGCATTTGATCAATCGGAAGATGAAAAAATTGCAGCGATCGAAGAAAGGTTTGCAGAAATCATGGATATATTAGGCCTCGACTTAACAGATGATAGTTTACGTGGTACGCCAAAGCGTGTTGCTAAAATGTACGTGAAAGAAATTTTCAATGGCTTGAATCCAGCCAACAAACCTAAGATGGCGCTATTTGAAAACAAGTATAAGTACAATGAAATGCTCGTTGAAAAAAACATTTCATTTTACAGTAATTGTGAGCACCATTTTGTACCTATTATGGGTAAGGCGCACATTGCATACATTAGCAATGGTACCGTGGTGGGACTTAGTAAATTAAACCGCCTTGTAGATTATTTTGCAAAACGTCCACAAGTGCAAGAGCGTTTAACCATGCAAATTGCTAAAGAACTACAAAAAGATTTAGGTACTGATGATGTGGCAGTTTTAATTGACGCAAAGCATTTATGTGTAGCAAGTAGAGGGGTAGAAGATGATACATCATCTACGGTTACTGCCTTTTATGGTGGTAAGTTCAAAGACGAGAAAGTAAGAGAAGAGTTTTTACGTTATTTGGGTTTGAATACACAATTTTAAGTACGCATTTATTTTTTAAACCCCGACATTAAAAGTGTCGGGGTTTTTTATTTACTTTGAGTTCAAAATCATTACTTATGAGTAAGCACGCGTATGTATTTCCTGGTCAAGGGTCTCAATTTATTGGAATGGGAAAGGCTTTGTATGAAAGTAATCCTGTAGCCAAAGAATTATTTGATAGGGCCAATACAATATTAGGTTTTGATATTAGTGAAGTGATGTTTAATGGTACTGATGAAGCCCTTAAGCAAACGAATGTAACACAGCCGGCTGTTTTTTTACATTCAGTCATTGCTTATAAAACACTTGAGCATGGAACACCAGATATGGTCGCTGGCCATTCGTTGGGAGAGTTTTCGGCACTTGTAGCCAACGGTGTTTTGGAGTTTGAAGATGCATTAAAACTGGTTAGTATCAGAGCGGCTGCTATGCAAAAAGCATGTGAGCTAGTACCTTCAACTATGGCAGCAGTGTTAGCACTGGCAGATGATACAGTAGCTACTATTTGTGCAGAAGTGATGTCGGAAACAAACGAAGTAGTAGTAGCAGCAAATTATAATTGTCCGGGTCAGCTGGTTATCAGTGGATCTGTAAAAGGTATTGAAATAGCTTGCGAGCGTATGAAAGCCGCAGGTGCAAAACGCGCACTGGTACTTCCTGTAGGTGGAGCTTTTCATAGTCCATTAATGGCGCCTGCGCGCGAAGAATTGGCAGCTGCCATCGAAGCAACAAACTTTGCAAATCCAATTTGTCCTGTATATCAAAACGTTGTAGCTGCCGCAGTTACAGATCCTGCTGCGATCAAGCAAAATTTAATCAATCAATTAACGGGTGCTGTAAAATGGACACAAACTGTGGAACAAATGGTAGCTGATGGCGCTACTCATTTTACGGAAGTTGGTCCAGGTAAAGTATTACAAGGTCTTGTACAAAAAGTCTATAAAGAGGCTGTGGTTAACGGATTAAGTTAATTAGACGTCTAATATCCCATTGATCCATTCAGGATCAAGATTTGCTTTGTATTTTTTATAGAATTTAATAGCAGGTTCGTTCCATTCAAGTACTTGCCATACCATTCTAGAAAAGCCTTTATCTTTTGTTTCTTGTACTATTTGGTCAAATAGTAATTTGCCAATTCCGTTGCCGCGCATTTTTTCAGTTACTATAAAATCTTCTAGATAGAGGCACTGTCCTTTCCAGGTACTATATCTTATATAGTATAGTGCAAAACCAACAATTGTGTTGTCGACCTCTGCAACAAAAGCCCACCATACAGGATTTTTACCAAATCCACTTTGTTCGAAATGTGAAAGCGTAACGGTTACTTCGTCTGGTGCTTTTTCGTAAACAGCTAATTCATGAATAAGCCCAAGCATGCTAGGACAATCTTTGATAGTGGCGCGTCTGATATTTATTTGCATGGTTTTTAGCTTACAATGAATTAACCTAGGGCTTGTGTTAAATCGGCAATAAGGTCTTCGATGTTTTCGATACCTACACTCATTCTTATGAGTCCATCTGTAATGCCATATTTAGCTCTTTCTTCGGGGCTTAAACCGTAATGGCTCATACTTGCTGGGTGCGACACGAGTGTGTCTACTGTGCCTAATGAAATAGCACGTACACAAACTTGTAAGGCGTCAATAAATTTTTTACCTGCTTCGAGACCGCCTTTTAATTCAAAACTCATCACAGCCCCCGGATGTTTCATTTGCTTTTTAGCAATTTCATAATCGGGATGTGACTCAAGTCCATTATAATTTACTTTTAAAATGGCTGGATGTTTTTCTAAAAATGCTGCAATTGTTTGTGCGTTACTGCAGTGTCTTTCCATGCGCAGTTCCAAAGTTTTCATGCCTTGCCCTAATAAAAAAGCATCAAAAGGGTTAGTATTTCCGCCAAGTAGTACATGCCATTTCCAAACAGTGGTATTCATTTTTTCTAAGTCACTACCAAGTAGTACGCCACCAATGGCAGAGCCATGACCGTTTAAAAATTTAGTGGTAGAATGAAAAACATAATCTACACCATACTTAAAAGGTTGTTGTAAATAAGGGCTTGCAAAAGTATTGTCAACACTTACTAAAGCATTGTATTTTTTGGCTATCGAAGTAACAGCTTCAATGTCTACACATTGAATGGTAGGATTGGCAGGTGTTTCGATATGAACTAATTTAATATGGCTATTTGTAGCAAGTGTATTTTCTACAGCTGCCGTATCGCGCATGTCAACAATTGTAACTGTTACACCTATTGCGCCAACTACTTTGTGCAATAGTTCGTGTGTGCCTCCATACAATGAGTAATGCGAAAGTACGGCATCACCCGTTTTTAATTCGCTCATAAAAAGCGTTGTCATGGCGGCCTGTCCGCTCGAATGTAAAAGTGCACGCAACTCAAGAGGTGCTCCATTTTTATCTTTGATTCCAAAAGCCTCTAATGCTTCAATTGTTTTTTCGGCGGCAGTAAATGTAGGGTTTCCCCAACGGCTATACACCCTTGTTTTATCTTTGCTCGCAAAGCGGTTCATCCCTTCTTCGGTACTATCAAAAGTAAAAGTGGAAGTAGCAAAAATGGGTGTTAAGTGGGCATCCTCTGCATTTTTATGACCTGCTGCATGCAGCGCTACAGAACTAATGCCCGTCAAAGGAACTTTGTTTTTCATACTAAATTATTTTGAATCGTAACCCCAGGTTAAAAGTGTTGCACCCCATGTAAATCCACCACCAAAAGCGGCTAGAACAATGTTGTCGCCTTTTTTTAATTGTGATTCCCAGTCCCACAAACATAGCGGCAATGTAGCAGCTGTGGTATTGCCATATTTCTGAATATTGATCATTACTTTTTCTTTGTCGAGACCCATTCTATTTGCAGTTGCATCTATGATGCGCAGATTTGCTTGGTGTGGAACCAGCCACGCAATATCATCACCTGTTAGTTGATTACGTTCTAGTAATTCGGCACTTACATCGGCCATACCTTTTACAGCAAATTTAAAAACCGCTTGTCCTTCTTGGTAAGCAAAATGTTCTTTGTTTAAAACGGTTTCAACAGATGCGGGTTTTAACGAGCCGCCTGCTTTCATGTGTAAATAATGTCTACCGCTACCATCACTCCTTAAAATACTATCCTTAATGCCAACTGTATTGTCTTCTGTAGCTTCTAATAAAACAGCACCAGCGCCATCTCCAAAAATGATACAAGTAGCTCTGTCGGTGTAATCTACAATAGCACTCATTTTATCTACACCCACAACAATTACTTTTTTGAATCGTCCACTTTCGATGTACATGGCACCTGTGGTGAGTGCAAATAAAAATCCACTACATGCAGCGCTCATATCATAGCCCCAAGCATTTGTGGCACCAATTTTATCGCAAATAATATTAGCGGTTGCCGGAAATACCATATCAGGTGTAACAGTGGCACAAATAAGGCAATCTATATCGGTAGGGTCTAGGTTCTTTTTTCTTAATATTTCTTGTACCGCCGGGACAGCCATATCGGAACTGCCTTTGCCTTCTCCTTTTAAAATTCTTCTTTCTTCAATGCCTGTTCTTGTTCTGATCCATTCGTCATTGGTTTCCACCATTTTTTCGAGGTCAAAATTGGTTAATTTGTCTTCTGGAACATAGCCTCCAACGGCTGTAATTGTTGCTCTTTTTTGCTGCATACTTGATTTTCTTAAAATCTTCTAATTTTTCGCGTAAAGATAGGCTCAAATGTCTCGTTTTTTACGCCTATTTTTACAGTATTATTATGATCGCATTTGTAAGAGGAAAATACGCAATTAAGACACCCGCCAGAGTGGTTGTAGACGTTAATGGGGTAGGGTACGACCTTCAAATTAGTCTTAACACCTATACTGCCATTGGAAATGCTGCCGAGGGTCAATTGTATACCTATTTACATATTACAGAAAATGCTCAAACGTTATTTGGTTTTGCAGATGGCGCCGAAAAAGAGTTGTTTTTACAGCTAATTAGTGTTTCTGGAGTTGGTGCGTCTACAGCCCGTATGATGCTTTCAGGCCTTCGTCCGGATGAGATTACAAGGGCTATTGTACAGGGTAATACCAAGCAATTGGAGGCAATTAAGGGCATTGGTAAAAAATCTGCCGAGCGTTTGGTGCTCGAATTAAGGGATAAATTAGGAAAACAGCATCAAGACGCCCCTTTTGGAGGTGGTTTTGTATCTTCGCCTGATAGCGATGCCGTTCAAGCTTTGGTAGCCCTTGGTATAGGAAAACCTTTAGCTGAACAGGCCGTTAAAAAAACGATGGTAGCATTAGGTGCTGATGCGCCACTCGAAGATGTTATTAAAACCGCTTTAAAAAATTTATAGACTATCGATCAAAACTCTACTTTAACAATTTTACTTTTTTGAGTCGGTATCGTCAATATTTATTTGGCTTTTTTTGTTTGTTCACTTTGCTGATCAGTTCAGTTCAGTATACCTATGCGCAAAGGGGAACAGGGCTTCGTTATCCAATTAAGGACCGAAGGGCTGCATCTATTGTCACGCCAAGTAAAAATCCTTTTGATATTAGAGACACAACGCTGATTAAAAAGTCGGTTGTTTTTGATCCCATCACTAGACAGTATAAAGTTGTAGAAACAATTAATGGCACACTCTACCGAACTCCTAGTTATATTGACTTTGATACCTATGTTAAACTACAAGCCAAACAAGATGAAGCAGACTACTTCAAAAAAAGGGCAGATGCTTTAACAGCACTGAATAAAAAAGTAGCACGCCCACCCATGCAGGTGTACGATAAATTGTTTGATCGAATATTTGGTGTTAGTGATATACTAGGTGGTGCTGGTGGTCAAATAAAACAACTTGCCGATCAAGCCAAACAATTAGGAGATCAATTGGGCGGACTAAAAGACAAAATCAAAAATACTGCCAATGATGTAGCGGCTAATAAATTAAATGTAGACATTAAGCCAACCGGTGATGTAACTATTATGGCTGGTTACCAGGGTCAAAATATAAAAAACCCAACGCTTCCCGAAAGAGCCAGAAAAAATGGAGGATTTGATTTTGATATGAACACCAATTTAAGTGTCAATGCAAATATTGGTGATAAATTAAAATTTCCTATTAATTATAATACCCTTGCTAATTTAAATTTCGACAATCAAATTAAGTTAGACTATAAGGGTATGGATGATGAACTGCTTAAAAGTATTGAAGCAGGAAATATTTCATTTCAATCGAGGGGTACGCTCATTCCTTCGGCTCAAAATTTATTTGGCGTTAAAACGCAACTCCAATTTGGAAAATTATTTGTTACTGCGGCGCTCGCCAATCAAAGATCTACCAGGCAGTCTGTTGCATTACAAGGCGGGGCGTCTATGTTAACTTTTGAAAAAAAGTTAGATGACTACGAAGAAAATAGACACTTTTTACTGGGTCAATATTTTAAAAACACGTTTAACAAGGCCATGAAAAATTTGCCTGTTGTAAACACACAGGTACAAATTCAACGTATAGAAGTTTGGGTTACCAACCGCACAGGAGCAACTACAGAGGCAAGGGATATAGTGGGCTTTATGGATATTGGTGAGCCGCAACCTTACAACACAGGCGCTATAGCGGCTACTTCAGGTGGTGCACTTCCTTTTAATGGCGCCAATAATTTATATAGTGGATTAATTGGGAATCCAAGTAGTAGAAACCCTGCTGCAATTAATAGTTTGTTGTTGTCTAAAGGGCTCAAGCCTGTTGATGATTATGAGAAAACATTTGCGCGTAAATTAAATACCACCGAGTATTCCTTTAATCCACAAATTGGATTTTTATCCATCAATACGCAACTCCAAGCAGACGAGGTCCTCGCGGTAGCTTACCAGTATACCTATAATGGTCGTGTATACCAGGTGGGTGAATTTTCGCAAGACGTAGCATTAGATTCCAGTAAGGGTGTGCAAAAAGTTTTGTTTTTAAAATTATTAAAAGCAACTTCTCAACGTATAGAACTTCCGATTTGGGATTGGATGATGAAAAACGTATACTCGCTCGATGTTTTTGGCGGTATTCAGCGCGAAGATTTTAAACTTAATGTTTTGTATGAAGAGCCAAGTGGTGGACTCAAAAGATATTTGCCTGAAACATCAAAAGCGACTGAGGGATTTCCACTGCTTAAAATATTGAACTTAGATAGGCTTAACAACCGGAACGATCCACAGCCTGATGGGGTATTTGATTTTGTAGATGGATTTACAGTTTTGCAACAAACTGGTAAAATTATTTTTCCTGTTTTGGAGCCTTTTGGTAAAGACTTAGATACACTCGCGTTTACCGGTATGTCAACGGCGGTAAAACAAAAGTACATTTACTATCAGTTGTATGATTCAATCAAGGCCATTGCGCAGACCTATGCAAACCTGAACCGATTTGTGATGCAAGGTCAGGTTAAAAGTGGTGGCGGTGGATCCGAAATTCAATTAAATACATTTAATATTCCACCAGGTTCTGTAAGGGTTTCGGCTGGCGGACAGCAATTAAGAGAAGGGCTTGATTATAGTGTTGATTATAATTTAGGGAGCATTAAAATTTTAAATGCTGCCATTTTAAGTTCCAACGTGCCAGTGAGTGTTTCTTTCGAAAACAATACTGGTTTTGGTATGCAAAACAGAGGGTTCAGTGGTCTTCGTTTAGATTATATCGCCAATAAAAAATTTAGTGTAAGTGCTACTTCTGTAAAATTAGGAGAGCGTCCGTTTTTTACAAAAATGAATTATGGTGATGATCCTATTCGTAATACGATGTACGGCCTCGATTTTAGTTATAAATCGGAACTGCCTTCTGTTACTAGGTTATTAAATAGGCTTCCTTTTTATTCAACAAAAGCCATGTCTAGTATTAATGCATATGGAGAAGGTGCATTTTTAAAGCCAGGACATCCACCTCAAATTGGTTCTGGTGGCCAAGGTCTTATTTTTATTGACGACTTTGAAGGAACAAGAACTAATATTGATTTAAGGTTCCCATTTGTAGCATGGACACTTGCATCTACACCACAGGGTAATCCTAAATTTCCAGAAGCAACATTAATAGATTCTATCGATTACAATTTTAACCGTGCTAAACTAGCTTGGTATAATATTGAACCCAACTTACAAGATAAAAATAGCAGCAATAATCCGCTTAGACGCAATGTTGCGGAGCTAAGTGACCCAAGGGTGAGGCAGGTTTTTACCAATGAGTTATTTCCACAGCGTACCACAAATATTACGGATGTTCAAACAGCAACCCTAGACCTCGCGTATTATCCCAAAGAAAAAGGGCCGTATAATTTTGAAACACGTTCAACACAAATTGGTGCAGATGGTAAATTCAAAACGCCTTCTGCAAAGTGGGGAGGTATTATGCGTGCTATTGATCAAACAGATTTTGAAACGGGAAACATTGAGTATTTTGAAATATGGATGCAAGATCCATTTATTACAAGCCCCAATAGTAGAGGTGGAAAAATTGTGCTGAACCTTGGAAACATTAGTGAAGACATTTTAAAAGATGGTAAAAGGTTTTATGAAAATGGCATGAACACCCCTAAAGTGCCAGCTCAAGTTGATAGTAGCAATACTTGGGGTAAAACGCCAGTAAATCCAATTCAAATTACACAGGCATTTAGTAATGATCCTGCCGATAGACCCTACCAAGATGTTGGATTTGACGGACTCGACGATAATGCAGAAAAAGTAAAAAAGAATTATATTATCCAAAAGTTGGCTACCAATTTTGGGACATCTTCTTTGGTGTATCAAAAGGCGCTAACGGATCCTGCGGGAGACAATTACAAGTGGTATCGTGACAATAGTTTTGACGCAGCAGGAACAGGTATTTTAGGAAGGTATAAAAATCATAACAATCCGCAGGGCAATTCGCCAATAGCTTCTACAGGTGTTTTTACACCTGCCGCAACATTATTCCCAGACAATGAAGATTTAAATAGGGATAATACTTTAAATGAAACGGAAGCTTATTACGAATACGAAGTCGGGTTAAAGCCCGGCATGGCCGTTGGTGTAACGCCTTATATTACTGATAAACGAACGCTTTCTGTAAATGCTGCAGATGGCACCGTAAAAACAGAAAATTGGTTTTTATTTAGAATCCCAATTAGAGGTTATACCAGAAAAGTGGGTAATATGTCTGATTTTAAATCCATTCGTTTTGCGCGTTTGTACCTTACCGATTTTGAAGATTCGGTGGTGGTTCGTATGGCAAGAATGGATTTAGTGCGTAATCAGTGGCGACAGTTTAATTTTCAATTGGATACAACAGGCTCCTATAAACCGATACCTGTAAATAGTGGTGTAACGTTTAATACACTTGCCGTTAATTTAGAAGAAAATAGTAGTCGACAGCCCGTTAATTATTTAATGCCTCCGGGCGTAGAACGTGTGCAACTACTAAGTAATAATGGCGTAAATCTGCAACAAAATGAGCAGGCCATGAGTATGCAAATTAGAGATTTAACTTCTGGTGATGCACGTGCCGTATTTAAAACAGTCCCATTTGATTTTAGACAGTTTGGTAGGCTTTCAATGTATTTACATGCCGAGTCTGTGCCTGGATTACGCCCAGTTTTAGATGATGAATTATATGCAGTTGTAAGAATAGGGCAAGATTTTTTAAACAACTACTACGAAATAAAAATTCCATTAAAAGTAACGAGGCCCGGAAATTATCCAAAAGGTCAGGAAGAAAAAATATGGCCAGCACTTAATAACCTTGATTTGTCATTACGTGCTCTCATTGATTTAAAACAACGTCGAAATAGTAAGGGACTGTCTGTTACGAATATATACAGAGAAGCACTTGGCAATAAAATAATTTCTGTGCAAGGGAATCCTAACCTTGGTGAAGTACGTGGTATTTTAATTGGTGTTGAAAATAAATATTTACCAGATGGTCCCATTGTTAGTGCCGAAGTGTGGGCCAATGAACTTAGGTTGTCTGAAATGGATGAGCAGGGTGGATGGTCAGCCCTTGGTAGGGTTGATATGGTACTTGCAGATTTAGGAACTTTGTCTGTATCTGCTAATACACATTCGGTAGGTTTTGGAACCATCGAGCAGCGCGTGAATGAAAGGGCAAAAGAGAATATGACGCAATTTGATGTTGCAACTAATATTGAAGCGGGTAAACTACTTCCTAAAAAAGCAAATATTTCTTTGCCGGTGTATGCAAGCATTAACAGAACTGTGTTTACCCCAGCGTTTGACCCTTATGATAAAGACATTCGATTTAAAGATCAGTTAAATAGAGCTGCCATTGAAAAGCGTGATTCAATGAAACAGGTTGCGATGGATCAAACCACAATAAAAACAATCAATTTTACAAATGTTAAAGTGCTGCCAGGTGAGAAAACAACCATGATGAGCCTTAGTAATTTTGATTTCAATTACTCCTATACGCAAACAGCACAAAGTAGTCCTATTGTGGATGAAAATAAAGTAACCAAACAACGCGGCGGACTTGGATACACCTACAATACGCAGCCATCATTTATATTTCCGTTTAAAAAGGTCATCAAAACCAATACACCTTGGTTGTCGCTCATAAAAGACTTTAACCTTAATTTAAAACCAAGCCTATTAAGTTTTAGAGCAGATGTGCAACGACAGTTTGGACAATTCATTCCTCGAATTGTAAATGCAGTTGATAGTAAAATTGAAAGAGTAGACACTACGTACGATAAGTATTTTACGTTTGATCGGTTTTATAATTTACGTTGGGATTTATCAAACGCAGTGAATCTAGATTTTTCTGCAACCAATAATGCACGTATTGATGAGCCTTTTGGAAGAATTGATACCCGCTTTAAAAGAGATAGTGTGCAGCAAAACTTTTTAAAAGGTGGTAGAAATACGTTGTATCAACAAAAAGCTGCCATCTCTTATACGGTACCGCTTAATAAATTTCCCCTCACAGATTGGATCACAGCGAGGTATACCTATGCTACTAGTTATAATTGGATAGGTGCTAGTAGACTTGCCTACGAATTAGGAAATACCATCGAAAATTCGCAAGAAAATAATATTAGCATGCCATTTAACTTTGCAAGCCTGTATGCAAAGTCTAAATTTTTAAGAGCACTCGATAATATTCCGCCACCAAAAGTTAAAGGCAATAAAATTAGCAGTAAAGCCACGCCTGAGCAGTTACTGGGCACTGTACTTCTTAGTAAAAAAGAAACCCTCCAAGGGTTAATTGGGGATAAACGAAAAGAAGCTTTGAAAAAGTGGAAGACATTAAAAAAAGACCAGCGTATTGCAGCAAAAATGCTAAACGCGAATGAAATGCCAACACTAAATGGCACAACAAGGATTGCGGGTAAGATGCTTACTATGGTTAAGAATCTATCACTCAATTACGCTGCCAATTACCGAAGTAGGGTGCCAGGTTTTACGGATAGCACACAGTTTTTGGGACAAAACTTCAACTCTTTAGCGCCAGGTCTCGATTATGCTTTTGGGAAGCAACCTGATACAAGTTGGCTCAATCAAAAAGCGGCTCAAGGGTTATTGTCGCGCGATCCGGGATTCAATTTTTTATTCAGACAAAGTTTTGAACAGCGACTCAATATTACAGCGCAAGTAGAGCCTATTCGAGAATTACTGATTGATCTAAATCTAGAAAAAACGTTTACCAAAGATTACTCGCAGTTGTTTAAAGATACTTTAGGCGCTGGTAGGATGGAGCATTTAAACCCACTTGCAACAGGTGGTTTTAGTGTATCCTATATTTCATTTAAAACAATTTTTGAAGGTTATACGCCAAATGAAATTTCTAACACTTTTAAAACTTTCCAAGACAACCGTTTAATTGTATCTAAACGTGTAGCAGCTGCTAACCCTTATTGGCAAGCACTTCCGGTTTCTCAAAAGTTTACACCAGATGGTTATGCAAAAGGTTATGGCAGGTATTCTCAAGATGTATTGGTGCCCGCATTTTTAGCAGCGTATGCAGGAACTGATCCAAATACGGCGCCGCTTATTAAACAATCTAATGCAAAAGTAAGTTCCAATCCATTTGCCGGTATTATCCCAAAACCCAATTGGCGTCTTACCTATACAGGGCTAACTAAAATTCCAGCAATAGCAGCGAAGTTTAATAATATTTCATTTTCGCATAGTTACAAGGGAAACTTAAGTATGAATAGTTTTAATAGTGCCTTGTTATATCAAGATCCTTTTAGACTGGGTGGCCCTTCATTTATGGATACGGTGAGTGGTAACTTTATACCATTTTTCTTGGTGCCTAATATTACCATGCAAGAAAATTTCGAACCACTTATTGGGCTTGATTTTACCACCAATAAGCAAATGAATATGCACTTCGAATACCGCAAGGGTAGACAGCTAAGTCTTAGTTTGGTAGACTATCAATTAAGTGAATCAAGAAGTACAGAGTGGGTGTTTGGTTTTAGTTTCCGTGCGCAGGGTCTTAATTTACCCTTTACCATTCCAGGTATGAAAAATGCCAAATTAGTTAATGATCTTACTGTAAAAGTAGATTTATCGATGCGAGATATTTCAAATAGTAATAGTAGGCTCGATCAAACAAACGCATACGGCACTGGCGGTCAAAAAGAAATCACCATTCAGCCCTCTATTGATTATGTATTAAACAGTAGGGTAAATCTTCAATTCTTTTTTGATCAACGTAGGGTACAGCCTTATATTTCTACAGCTGCACCATCAACCACCACAAGGGCTGGCGTTAAAGTAAGGGTATCACTAGCGCAGTAAAATAACGTCTAATTGTTTTTAAACGCCCATTTCCACATTTCTTTCCAGGTTACTTTTTTACCATACATTAAAATACCAGTTCTGTAAATTTTTGCAGCCACCCATGTTGTGCCTAAAAATCCAAGCACGAGTAAAGCCATGCTTGCAATTAATTGTACAACTGTAACACCGTCTGGAACGCCATGTGCCACCCTTGCCATCATTACAATGGGTGAGGTTAGTGGAAATAAGCTACCAAAAATGGCGAGTGTACTATTTGGGTCATTAACAGCCTTGGTCATAATAACCATGGCAAAAATGATAGGCATCATAATAGGTAGAAGTAAGCTTTGTGCATCTTGAGGATCCTCATTCACTGCGCTACCTACTGCCGCAAATAGTGCAGCGTACATGAAATAGCCACCTAAAAAGTAAAATACAAAACATCCTATAATCAGTGTGAAATTAATTTCTGCTAAGCCAGCCATAATGCTTTGTAAAGCGCCAGATTCCTTGGCTGCATTTACAGCGCCCATGGCACCAGGTTGCATCGGAGCCGATTGCATCTGTGCGGCAACATCTGGGAAAATAACAGGAATTAAAAATTGAAGACCAAATACGAGAACCATCCAAATAATAAACTGAATTAGACCAACAGCGCCAATGCCAAATATTTTACCCAGCATTAACTCAAATGGCTTTACGCTACTTACAATCACTTCTGCAATACGACTCACTTTTTCTTCCATCACACCACGCATTACCATGGTGCCGTACACAAATAAAATGATATAAATTAAAAAGCCAGCTATCATGCCCACTGCATAACTGATACCTACTTTTGTTTCATTATCTTTTTTTCCATCATTGGTGGTAAAAGCGATGGCATTGTTTTCTAGTCTAGCGCTATCCAGTTGGCCTTTAGAAATATTGAGTGCGAGTAATTTCTTTTCTTCTAATGCGTTGTTAATTCTGTTCTCGATTTTTTCTCTGGTCATTAAGCCAAGTGCCTTACTGGATCTAAATGCTATTTGAGGTTCGCCGCTTTGTAAATTGTAGTCATTTGGGATAAACAAATAAGCGTCATATTCTTTATCAATTAATTTTTTATTGAGTGCAGCGGTATCTGCATCTATAAAACTAAAGATTACTTCGGTACTTTTTTTATCATCAATTTTTCCGTTAAATAACTTTGATTGGTCGCTTACTGCTACTTTAAAATTATCAGTTGTTTTTACCTGGAAATATATCATGAGGGCATAAAAGCCAAAAATTAAAATAGGAAGCCCGATGGTACTTAATAAAAAGGTTTTCTTTTGTACCCTTGTTTTAAATTCTCTGCTAGCAACTAAAAATATCTTATTCATGGTGCGGTCTATTAATTGTTTTGAAAAGCTCTGGTAGTGGCTTTGCTGCCTTCTACTAAATGGATAAATATGTCGTTTAACGAAGGTAAAATTTCATTAAAACGTTCAATTAAAACGTCTTGTTGTAATAAATAATTAAGCACATGATTGCTATTGTAGCCGTCATTAATTTTTACAATAAGTTGTTGCTTTTCTTGGTGTTCAATGGTAAAAATGGGGCTTGCTAACTCGGTAGGCTGGCCTTTAAATTGTACATTGAATTTATTTTCTTTAAACTGTTGTTTAACATCCGTTACAGTTCCGTCTAATATTTTTTTGCCGAGGTTCATGAGTATGATATGGTCGCAAATTTCTTCTACCTGTTCCATGCGGTGGGTAGAAAAAATAATGGTACTGCCTCTTTGGGCAAGGCCATAAATTTCGTCCTTGATTAAATTGGCATTTAATGGATCTAGTCCGCTAAATGGTTCATCTAGTATAATGAGTTTTGGCTCATGTAAAACGGTAGTTACAAATTGTAGTTTTTGACTCATTCCTTTACTTAGGTCTTCAACTTTTTTATTCCACCAACTCTCCATTTCAAATTTCTTGAACCAGAACTTTATTTTTTCCAGCGCTTCTGATTTACTAAGTCCTTTTAATTGTGCGAGGTACATGGCCTGTTCACCAATTTTCATTTTTTTATACAAGCCTCTTTCTTCGGGCATATAACCAATATGCACAAAGTCGTTTTGTGGATCAAAGGGTTTGCCGTCAAAAAGTAAATCACCACTGTCTGGGTAAAAGATGCCCGTTATCATGCGAAGGAGTGTTGTTTTGCCAGCTCCATTAGGGCCTAGTAGCCCAAATATGCTTCCTTGCTTGATAGAAAAACTAACGTCATCCACTGCTTTTTGTGTGGCGTAGTGTTTTTGAAGGTTCTTTAATTCTAGAATATTATGCATAGGGTATGAACTTTGAACATTAAAATTATGATTTCCGGCGGGTTGGCTCTTTATTTTTTAGGTAAGGTCTTTTTAAATGACAAGCGGTTGCCAAAAATCTTACTTTCGTGCTAATAAATATGTTTAAAATATGAAATTAACGCGCAGTCTTATTGTATCAGCAGTTTTAGTACTCATTGTAATTGTATCAAGCAGTTGGGGTTTTTTGGTTCATAAAACCACGCATCAATTAGCGGTTTATCAATTACCTGCTCCATTACAGCAGTTCTTTTATACGCACATTGATAATGTGGTTTCAAATTCAGTAAGACCAGATCAGCGCCGAAATTCGGATCCTACTGAAGGAACAAAGCATTTTATTGATATTGAAGCATATGGCTCTGATGCTGCAAATACAATGCCTATGGAATGGAATAAGGCGGTTGCATTATTCACTAAAGATTCTCTTATAAAATATGGTTACGTGCCCTATCATATTATTTACATGCAGTCTAAGTTGACGGAGGCGTTTAAGCAAAAAAACAAAGACAGTATTTTGTTCTATGCCGCTGATTTAGGTCATTATATAGGAGATGCGCACGTACCACTTCATACCACTATTAATTATGATGGTCAATTAACAGATCAAAAAGGGATGCATAATTTGTGGGAATCTACGGTGCCTGATATTGAGATGGCGCAATACAATTTATACACAAGCCATAAGGCAACTTATTTGAGTGATCCAAAAACAGCCATTTGGAGTGCAGTTCGTAAGGGCTTTAACATGGTTGGATTTATGCTTGAAACGGAACGTGTTGTTTCTAAAAACTTTACCGACGCAGATAAGTATGAATTAAAAATGTGGTACGGAAAAGAAACAAAAGCATACACACTTGCATTTGCAAAAGCATATGGTGCAGCATTAAAAAATACCGTGAATGAAAGGCTTATTGAGTCAGCTAATTTAATCGCTGATTTTTGGTACACGGCCTGGGTAGATGCTGGTAAGCCAGATTTGTCAGCATTTGAAAACACATCTTTAGCGCAGAATTTACAAAAAGAGCTGGGTGCGTATCAGCAAAATTCGCTGGTTAAAGATGGCTTTTTGCGTGCCTTAAAAAGATAGCATCAATAACGCGCTCGCCATCCATTGCAGCGCTTACAATTCCACCCGCATAACCGGCGCCTTCGCCACATGGATATAAGTTGCTAATGCCAGGATGCGCTAATGTGGTAGCGTCTCTAGGGATGCGAACTGGTGAGGAGGTTCTGCTTTCTGTGGCGACAATTTGCGCTTCATTGGTATAATAACCCTTCATTTTTTTGCCAAAAACCACAAATGCGTCTTGTAAGTTTTTACGAATAAAATGAGGTAGCACGTTTTCTAAATTATGCGCGGCTAATCCTGGGATGTAACTACAATTAGCAAGGGTGGTAGATGTTTTATTGGTGCTAAAATCTACCATCCTGTTAGCAGGTGCTACAAATTTTCCACCACCTGCATCAAAAGACTTTTTCTCCACCATGGCCTGAAAATAGAGTAGTAGTAATGGATCGTTTTCTAGTGCTTTTAATTCAGCCATTGGAAACATCGATTCCAATAATTTTTTATGGCTAGCTTCTTTAAAATAATCGAGTGCATCTTGCTTTTGCACTTCAACCACCATACCACTATTGGCATACGGGTTGTTTCTTTTGCTAGGGCTCCAACCATTTACCACGAGCTGGCCCGCACTGGTTGCTGCTGGCGCAATAATACCACCAGGGCACATGCAAAAACTAAATACACCTTTACCATGCACTTGTTCTACTAAACCATAGGAGGCAGGAGGTAAATGTTCGTCTCTTAAAATGCAGTGGTATTGAACGCGGTCTATGATTTCTTGCGGATGCTCTATCCTAACACCAAGTGCAAAAGGCTTGGCTTCTATTGCTACTTTTTTACGGCTTAAGAGTTCAAAAATATCATTTGCAGAATGGCCCGTAGCAAGCACTACGGCGTCTCCAGTAATGGTATTGCCATTTTGTGTTTGCACTGATTTTACCACACCATTTTCTGCGGTAAAATCAACCATCTTTTGCTCAAATTCTATAATACCACCAGCGTCCAAAATTTGTTGACGCATGGCCTGTATAATTTGCGGAAGTTTATTGGTGCCTATATGTGGATGTGCATTATATAGTATTTGTTCTTCGGCACCATGTTGCACTAATAGTTGAAGGATGCGGTTGATATCGCCACGTTTGTTACTTCTAGTATATAATTTACCGTCCGAGTAGGTACCTGCGCCGCCTTCTCCAAAACAGTAGTTGCTTTCTGGGTTTACCACGCCTTCTTTATTCAGTGCAGCTAAATCGCGGCGTCTCGCTCTCACTTCTTTACCTCTCTCTATAATATGAGGTTTAATTCCAAGTTCTAGGCATTTTAAGGCCGCAAATAGGCCCGCGGGTCCGGCACCTACTATAATTACCTTAGTTGTAGCATGGCTAACGTCTACAAAGCTAATAGGGGCAAGGGTTCGAGGGGTGAAAGGTTCATCGATAAACACCTGCAACGTAAGGTTAATCCATACCTGCTTACTACTTCTGGCATCTATTGATTTTTTAAGAATGTGAAACCCAGTAACTGATGTAATTGCATGTCCGCCTGCATTTGCTACATACTGCTTGATAACAGCAGGATCTGCAGCTTCTGATGGCGTGACTTGTAATTGTACTTGATTTTGCATTAGAATGGAAGGTCGTCTACCGCGTCTTGGGCAGGCGGCATATCAAAATATTCGTTTGCGTTAGCATTGTCTTGGCCTAATTTGACCCCTTCCATACGCCATGCGTCTAAATTTGTAATAAAATTTTCTTTGCCCTCTTTTACCCACTTGGTTCCCTTGATATTGAACTGAACACGAACGTCATCCCCTAGGTTGTACTTGTCCGGCATAGCGGTTTTATCCTGAACACATTGAAATTTTATGTAATTAGTAATGCTACGACCTCCAATGTCTTCGGTCTTTTCTATCACAAATTCCCTGGTTTTAAATGTTTCTGTGCGCTGAACAATATCAAATTTTGCAACCAATTTTCCGGTAATCTCGTAAGACATAGTGGTATATTTTTTAGGATTCAAAAGTAGGTTTTTAGGGCTTAAAAACAGATAAAATCCTA
>JACCDP010331095.1_pt1 | contig 22441 bp, 19 predicted proteins | sample 7445841 | NCBI WGS metagenome assembly JACCDP01 (sample SAMN15323441, study PRJNA562643) | freshwater metagenome | isolation source: river surface water | place: USA:Blue River Watershed | collected 2017-08-17
GAAGAACTCGACGAAGCTGTAGAAGAAGAGGAAGAAGGCGCAGAAGAGGGTGCCGAAGATGAAGAAGTTGAAGTTGAAATGGGCGACGAAGAAGGTGGCGAAGAAGAACTAGATATGGATATGGGCGATGAAGATCTAGATACAGGTGCAGAAGGAGGTGATGCAGAAGCACTAGTTACAGATCTACTAAGCAGAATTAGCACACTAGCCAAGATGGTAGGCGTTGAATTAGATATCGAAGGCGGAAACGATAGCGAAGGCATGGGCATGGACGATGAAGGCATGGACATGATGGGTGGCGAAGAACAATCAGAACCAGACGAAGATAATATGGGTGGCCCATCAGATATGGACGCCGATAATATGGAAGATGAAGAAGGAATGGAAGAGGAAGAAGAGGAAGAAGAACTAGACGAATCCGCTCCAGTTGGTTTTGATCCAGAACGCAGACCAAATGAAACACCAGCAGATAGAAAATACAGCAGAGGCAGTTTATCTGAATCAGCCCTAAGACAGATCACACAAAGAGTTGCTGCTAGAATGAGTGGCGTAAACTCAGCCGATAAGAAGAGAATCGTTGAAGCCGTAACAAACAGAGTTGCTGCTCGTTTAATTGCAGAAGCCAAGAAAGCCAAGGGTGGTATCAAAGAGAAGATGCACGCCAAGAAGAAACTAAAAGAAGGATCAAAGGGCGCAGCTTCTAAGAATGCACCAAAAGGCAATGGCCCCGGTAATAAGACCTACGGCGTAAAGGGCAAGGTTGCTAACGAATACTCACTAAAGAGCGTTAAACTACCCAAGAATAACGGTGGACAAGACACCGTAGTTGCCAAGGGAGGAAAGGCCAAGACTATTCCTCACGGTGCTGGCAAAAAGGGTGGCAAGGGAAATACAACTAACTAAGAGGATTTTAAATGGAAATCACAAAGGGTAGACTCCGAGAGATTATTAGCGAGGAATTAGAGTTATCTTCTAAGGAGGATAAGGAATTATCTCGCCTCATGGAAAGCTACATTGAAGCATATAATGATGGATTGAAGGTTGACACAGTACCAAAAGAAGCAGTAGTTGACTTTCTGGAAGTATTAGATGCTGAGAGATTACCTGTAGAAATCTTTGAAGCGATTGTGAATCATATCCCTCAGAAAACAATTAAGAAGATTCTAAAAGAAGTTGTAGAAGGTTAATAGTTTTCCATGCTAGAATGAAGCCTCTGATGTTAACGCATCAGAGGCTTTTTTATTACTACTTACTGTTAGTTATGTATTACAGAGGGTATTATGGATAACAGTTATAAACTTATAGAAAATATGATTGTAGAGGCTATGGAAGATGAAAGAAGATATCGTAAGCCAAAACCTGCAAAAACTGAAACAGATACTGTTCAATTACAAAAGAGAGTTGAAAAATTTGAGAGTTACATGAAGAAGATCATGGAGTTTGATACTACTCAGAGAATTGGTAAAGAAGATGGTGGAGGATTTGGTAGAGAACAAGCAGAGTTGTTGTTAAGTAACTTAGGCGGGTCTGGTCAAACATACGAGCAAAAACTACAAAATCTTCAGAATATTTTAAACGGTGTTGATTCCAATTCCACTCCAGCAAAATTATTTACAGCGATAACTGTTGCAAAGATGATGAATAAATTCTTATATGATATGAATCAAAGAAAAGCAGGAAATGCTTTTGAAGTATTCATGGCTGTTTTAATGGGTGGATCTATTGAGGAAACTCATGGCCCAGTAAACAAGCGTAAAGGAGATAAAGGAGATTATGATATTATTGATCTAACAGCCCCAACAAGCAACGGCAGAGAAAGATACTCTCTAAAATTTGTAACTGAGAAGGCTTTTGCTTTTAGTGGTAATCTTTTCAATATGATGAATGAAATATTAAAAAATGGGTATATTAAATACGTATTTTGTATAAAGAAAGATCAAACAGATAGAAAATCTGTTTCTTTAATATTCAAGAGTTTTACTATTGATAAAGAAAAATTCAAAGAAGTAAACATTGCTTATTTAAGAAGAAATAAGTTATTGCAAAAATATGAAGAAGGAAAACCAATTGCACCTAATGATTCTTATGATATGTATACAACATACGAAACATCATTAGCGTTGTTTGATATAGAAACTATTGCAACTCTTAAAATTGGTTTAGATAATATCAGTACATTATTGAGTAATAGCGTTACTGGTTATACAAAAATACTGATGGATTCTTTAGATAATTTAAATCAAACATCAGAAAATCTAACAAAGTTTATTTATGCTGACGACATTAGTAGCGGAGAAAAAGCATCTGATAGTGCCAGTAGATTACAAACTTCTATCAGTACTGCCGTTAGTACAAGAAAACAAGGAGTTAATTAATGAAGACAGAAGAAAAAGATTTTTTTAAAATGTTAGACAATATGCTCTTAGAGCAGTTAACTCTTAAAGAGGCTACAAAAAAACCGCCTCCCGAAGTTAAAGCAATAGCAAAAACACCAGAAGAACAAGCAGAAGTAAACAAAATTGTTAAAAATATATTAGATAATATGAAAGTTATTCCTACATTAAACGTGGCAGACTTTGTAGGCCAGAATGCTAACGTGGAAGGTGAAAACCAAAGAAAGTATTCTGAAGCGTTGCTATCTAAAATCACAGAAAAGGGGAATACATTCGAGGAACGACTCGGTTGGATCTCTACGGTACTCAGCGAAGAAAGAGTTTTAAGCGAATCCGAGTTCATGTCCACTTTAGTATTTTTAAAGACACTCAAGGAACTAATCGAAAACTACCGTGAAACAGTAGCAGGTTCATTATTTGAAAACTTCTTCGCACAAATGGCAGGTGGTGAAAGCATTGCAGGAACTAGGATTGAAGATGTTATAGTTGGGAATAAACTATACTCGTTAAAGTTATTGGGTGAAAAATCTGCTATTACAGGTTCACTAACTAACTTAGTAAATGCACTTATTAGACATCCTCAAGGTATCAGTTATGTTGTGGCAGTTAAGGGAGAAGGTAGAGTGACAGATTACAATACTGCTGGTGATGAAGCAAAAATTGTCGCATCTGTCAAATTTTATGAACGTAATATTACTATGGATTTTATCTTAGAAAGATTATTAAAAGCAATTGAAAAGGGTAAACTAGAAGTGTCCGATGAATTAATCAAGTCTTATTCTTCTAAAAAGAATAATCTTGGCGTACAAATTATAGACAGCAGTAGTATGGAATCTCCGCTCCAACAATTATTTGATTTTTTAACTGGATTAAATACTCGTAACGTACAGCACGCAAAATATATCAGAGAATTTCTATTTGATGTTATGATAGATAATAAGGGTGCTACAATTTATGGAACTGGTTTTTCTGGAGGATATGAATCAGATAGAGGTGTTGGTCTTTCTTTTAGTTTGATACAGAGTTCTTTTATAAAAGGCTCAAAGCAAATAGGATCTATCAACATTGCTGCTGAAAGATTATATTCTTTTTACAAGAAGAATTCTACTAATATTTATAACAGCTATATTGAAATTCTAAAAAGAGTATCCGAGCAGACAAATAGTATTAATAGGTATCTAACAACTGGATTGCCTTCTGAGGGTGCTACCGCTGTTGGAAAGACAGAAGAAACAAGGGCAATGTTAGATATATCTATCAAGGCAGGTAAAAATGTATAGTGAATTGTTGAGTGAATCTATTGTTAGAGAAGAATTGAAATCGTATGCGACTAAATTTATTAGAGAATTAAATCACCCTAATATTCTCTCAGTAGGTAATCTCAATAGATCCAATAATTCTATCATTGTGAAGATAAAGGATTCTGAGTCTATCTCAGATATTATGGAGAAACTTCACAACGGATTTGGAAGCAACAATGAGATAATGACTAACAAGAAAAGTATGGGTAGGTACTCTGACGTACTTGAAATCTTTTATAGGTCTAAGATTGGTAAAATCAATATAATCGTAAGGCCAAAAATGAACAACAGGAATGGAGTTATACTGGAAGAATTAATTGCTTTCTTGTTATCTATGAAAGTTACTGGTAAGTTATTAGATAGATTAGATTTACCAGAGGATTCATCTACTAAAGATGTGATAGATGCAGCAATCAAGGATCATAGAAACATATATGATATTGCAAAGTTTGCTAAGAATCTAATCAAGAATAAGATACCCAACGTTACAAAAGTAGAAACAGTAGGAAGTTTGCAGAATAAGGCTGACATTGTATTAACTGACGATGGTGGTAACAAGTATGGAATCTCAGTCAAAATGTCACTTGACAAAAATATTAGATTTGAATATAATAAGAATCTAGGGTATGGTAATGAATCAAACACTTTAGTTCCTAGCCCAAATAATAAACCTTGGTGGTTAATAGGTAGGAAGTTATTTTACTCAAATCTTAAAAAGTCTGGTAAGGTGAAACAGGCATACAATCCAACCGAGAAAGATATCAAGGCTCCAAGATGGCTAGTTAAAGCAAAAGATCAATATCCAGAGATATATAAGAAAACAATAGTTGCACTATATGATGATATCCGCTCAGTATTCTTCAAGAAGTTGAGAAAGATGAAGGTAGAGAAACTAGCATCAATGATTAATGATTCTAGAATGGGTGGAGAAGAAGAAAGAAATTCATATAAAGCATTTTATAAGTTGACATATGATAAGAAAGGTGTTACATTAGAGAAGGTTGGAAAGGGTAAAACCGATCTCACAGGTTTGACACCTAGCAAAGTAGTTAAAAAGAAGGGTTCTAATATCATTATTGAAATTCCCGGTATGGAACCTCTCGTTATTAACTCTGTAAAATTCCAATCCAACATGCTATCTTCAAATAAGGAATATTTGAAGTTAAAAACCAGATGAAAGGGATAAAATGAAAGTTATTGGAAACGGACAGGAACTAAACACAAAGGTAGTGGCAGGAGTAAACAAGTTAGCAGATGCAGTATCAGCAACACTAGGGCCAAGAGGACGAAATGTAATCCTGCAAGAGAAAGACAAACGTCCTATTATCACTAAAGACGGTGTTTCAGTAGCGTCTCACTTTGACCTACAAGACCCACTAGAGAATGTCGGAGCGCAAGTTATCAAGCAAGCAGCAGGAAAGACAAACACAGACGCTGGTGATGGAACCACAACAAGTACAGTATTAGCAAGAGCAATTGTTAATTACGCACAGAAGTATTTGGCTGCTGGTTCCTCGCCTACTGAGTTAAAGCGTGGTATGGAGAAGGGTCTGGATGATGTGAGAAAGTTAATCGCATCACACTCAACACAGATTACAACTCTAGACGAGATTAGAAACATCGCCACTATCTCAGCAAACAATGATGAACAGATTGGAACACTAATCTCACTAGCAGTAGATAAGGCAGGTAGAGATGGTGCTATTTCAATTGAGGAATCAAGGTCAGTAGAAACATCACTAGACGTTGTAGAGGGTTTCAAGATTGATAGCGGCTTCGTATCTCCTAGATTCATCACAGACGAACGTAAGGGAACTGCAAGGCTAACAGACAGCTTGGTTCTCGTCACAGACCATGCCATTGATAGTGTCGAGGATATGATGCCAACGCTAGAGATTGCAGCAAGAGAGAAGCGACCACTAATCATTGTAGCAGACGATGTATCTGGTCAAGCATTAGCATCTCTGATTGTTAACACAGTCCGTGGTAATATGAAGATTGTAGCGATCAAGGCTCCAAGATACGGTGAAGAACGCAGACTAATCCTAGCAGATCTAGCAGTATCAACTGGAGCAGTATTCGTTACAAGACAGTCTGGAATGTTACTCTCAGACGTTAAGCGTGGTCATCTAGGCTTTGTTAAGACCTGTGAATCTGGTAGACTTTGGTCTACATTCGTTGGTGGTAACGGCGACCATGCAAAGATTGGAGATAGAATCTCAGCGTTAAAGTCAGAGATTGACCGCACACCAGACCTGAGAGAGTGCGAGAGAATCCAAGAACGAATCTCTAGATTACAGTCCGCAATTGTAATCGTTCGTGTAGGTGGTGCCACCGAGGTCGATATGACCGAGCGGAAGGACAGAGTTATTGATGCCCTTGAAGCGGTCAAATCAGCACAAGCAGAAGGTATTTTACCTGGTGGTGGAACAGCACTAGTTCATTTTTCCAAGATTCTAGAGCGTAATCTATCAAAGAAGCGTGGTTTATCTGAGGATCAGGTGATTGGCTATAAGATCCTGATTGAGTCCATGCGAGATCCACTAAGAACCATTGCATCAAATTGCGGGTTAAACTCAGAAGTTATCCTAAACGATGTTAAGAAGGTGAGCAGATTCGGTATTGGCTACAACTTTGCTAACAATAAGTTCGGCTCATTGCTAAAGCAAGGCGTTATTGATCCAGCCAAGGTTACTCGTTGTGCGCTAGAAAATGCAGTATCAGCAGCGTCAACATTATTAACAACTTCCCACGCAGTTATCGAAGTATAAGACTATTTACTAATAGTCAAAGAAGTGGGAGGAAACATGGCACCGCTTGATGTTTCGGAAGTCTTAAAAGAAGTAATAATTAAGATGGAACGTATTGACGGTAAGTTAGAACAAATTGTGGACAAGATAGACAAGTTAGAGAAAAATGTAGAAAACATCAATATAGCAGTTTCTTCTCAAGAACGTCGTATAACTATTCTAGAGCAGACAGTACCAAACGATTTAAAGCAAGAGATGACAAAACTGAGTACGCATCAAGAGTCTCAATCCAAGATTATGTGGGCGATTGGTGGTGCTACATTAGCGGCTTGGATAAATATGCTGTTCCGTTTGATCGGATAGTTCTTGACACCACAACTTACCTGTGTTACTATAAGCACCATCTGGAGAAATCCGGTGGTGCTTATTTATTAGGAGAATAAAATGAGAGTCAAAATTTCTAAGACCGTAGACTTGGTACGAGTGCCAGATGAATTTGAGAACCTATTGGATAGTGCGGTCGGTTTAATGTACGACCTTCAAAATAAGGTAGAGACTGCAATCCCGCAGTATTCGGTAGAAACTCACGAAGAGTGCATAAAAGAAATTATGAATATCCGAGACAAACTAATTCTTCTAGATGCAAACCTTGAAGATGCTATTGGTATGATTGAAGGCTACAAGAAGATTGTCGAGGGCAAAGATGCAGTTTCAAGTAATGCAAGTCAACAGCCTGTGTAAGATAAAAGAAGGTGCAACTGGTTGCACTATTGATAAAATCAGAAATGAATTAAATTCAGAATTCCTAGTAAAAGACCGTAATATGTGGGGAATTATCGTAGACTTTTTGCCGGGATATTACGCTTTAGACTACGTTAAAATGAGAATCTTAGGTATTGACAAGTGCTATTACTTCTGCTATAATGACTTTAATGTGATCGAGGAAGGTGATGACTTTTATCAAAGTGATGAAATACGACAGTTATACGAACAAACTAGATCTATGCTACATCAATAGAAACGATATACATTTGATTAGAAACACAAGAGATACTGTTGCATCTGTTAAGGAACTAGTGAAGTTAGGTATTACAGGTAATTTTGAGTTAATTGATCTCGTATACAATACGCAAGATCCGATTGATACAATCATCGTTTCATCGGTAGAAGATTTCCTACAATCATTGGAGAGATAAATGCCACGTCCTAAGAAGTCTACAACAACTGCTACTACTAAGAGCAAGAAAGCAACTGAGCCTAAGAAGCCACGCAAGAAGAAGGTTGATGTTCTGAGCGGTATTATTGAGACGACTTCTAGTGATGCTCCACCTAAGAAGCGTGAGATTGTAAAGATCCCAGACGATATGCCTGAGATGATTAAGTGTACTTTGAAGAAGTTGCCTAAGTTTCATTTGCCACTTGAGAAGTATCAAGCGGATCTTAAGTTGGGACGATATGATTACTCAGCAGCAAACTTTGATGGGTACGGACGTAGCAAGTTTCAAGTTGGTATTTCAGTTCTAGTTGATTGGGAGCCACTTGTTGAGAAGTATCCCAAGGAAGAGATTGTGCGGCGTTGTATCAAGTACCTGTTCAGCCGTCCAATGATTAAGAAGGTTCGCAATAAAGACACAGAGTTCTATCCATTCGGACAGGTAGACGAAGATCCTCAATGGTACAACTTTGTGAACAAAGGTGATGACAAGTATATCAGCGTTATGATTTTGACAGATATCAAGGATTGCCAATACTTTCACGGAGAAGGATTTACTTGGTAAAAAAAATACTTGACAGGGGAAAGATCATGTCTTATAATGTAAAGGTAAGCACGTTGAAAGATGTGATCGAGGAAGAACTAGGGTATACGATAGAGATTAATATGAGGCAAGGAGAAGGCGTTGTTCGGATTTCTATAGTGGAACTAAAACAAAAGGTTGACATTCCTATCGCTAATATGATACCCTACGTTCTAAACGATAAAGCACTAAAGGAATATGTTCTAAAGCAAGTTAAACAGAGAATTCTTAACTAAAGGAGAAAACACAATGAAGTACACATCAACAGTAAACGTAAGTTCACCACTTTACAACACACTAAGAGCCTACGAGAATCTTTTAAAGGCAACAGGAGATAGCGTGACAGGAAAGAATCGTTCAGATCTAGTAGAGTACTTCAACTTTGCAGGTTACGATCCAGCAGGACTATCAATCACAGTCAAGGATCGCACAGTAACTGTATCAATGTCAAAGGATGGCAATGTAGTTTCTCGTGAGGATTTCACGGTTAACAAGTTGTACGACCTAGACAACATCAAGGCTGATTACAAGTTTGGATTGCTAACTCTAACAATCCCAACACTAACAACCAAAGAAAACGTACAGACACGTTCTGTAAATGTAAATGTAGTATCCTAACACAATTTATGTAAGTTTAAGGCGATGGGGCTAAAACCCTGTCGCCTTTTTTGTTTTCTTTTTACTACTTAATATGATAAGTATTCGGAGAATAATATGGCTAAACATGATAAACTAGATGCTGAGAGGAACGCTGCGAAGTTACCAGATTCTAAATTTGACCCTAAAGAACTCAAAAAAGGTACAGATAGAGAAATGGAACATACAGAAAGCAGAGCAGAGGCTGAGAAGATTGCAAAGCAGCATTTGTTTGACAATCCCAGATATTACAGCGAACTCGACAAAGCAGGTTTTGAAGAGATGGAACTTGAAGAAAAGTGGTCTGCTAAGTACAAGAGATCAATCGACTGTAACAATCCAAAAGGTTTTAGCCAGAAAGCACATTGCCAAGGGAGAAAGAAGAAGATGAGTGAAACCATAGATGAAGGAAAGAACAAGCCAACTAATCCCGGTTTGTGGAGCAGAGCAAAATCTGCTGCTAGATCAAAGTTTAAAGTGTACCCTTCTGCTTATGCAAATGCTTGGGCTAGTAAGTGGTACAAGAAACATGGCGGTGGTTGGCGTAAATCAAAGAAAGTAAACGAAGCAGTAAACCAAGTCAACCCAACAGCAATAGATAAAGAAATTTATAACACTTCTAGAAATACAGCACTTGTATCTCAATCAGAGAGATTTTCTCCTCAAGTTAATCCTTCTGGTTATGATGCATTAGTTACAAGATTTATCACATCTATGGATAAATTCTTAATTGATCCCAAACAAAATAAGGAGAACATTGGAGAACTAGAGAAAATGGCAAGAATTCTCCTTATGAACATGCCTCAGTCTGATGAAGCAGAAGCAGAAGCAATGTTAGCCAAACTTAAAGGTCAAACACAAACGTCTGCTATGTCTGGTTTATCAGAATCGAGGTTATCTAACAGAGCAACAAGAATAAAGTACATTGCTTATTTGATGTTAGCTTTTGGGCAAATTGGTATCGAACAGATAGCTAAAATGTCAGATATTTTACCAAAGGAAGTCGTTAGTAGAATGCAAGACGATGATGGTAAAAAAGAGGAAAAACCAATGCTTAGAAGAAAAAATGATAATATTGTTGGTGGTGGTACACTTCAAGAAGCATTAAATAGAACAAATATCTTGTTATGTGAATGCGATTGTGGTTGTAACGAATGCGAACAAGAAGTAGCACCTATGGAAAAAAGCTGTGATTACTCACCAGAAGCATACGATCAAGTTCGTACTGAAGTAGACGAAGAATTTGATGAATATGAATTTAATACTGAGGATTTCGGAGACTACTCAGACGGCAACAACAAAGGCAATCCAGATCTAGATATGGATGGTATTTACTCTCCAGAAGAATTATATTATCACTTCGACCTAGATGAAGACGGTATTGTTCTTCCAGATGAATATGAAGAACATGTTGAATGGCACGCCGACCACCCAGAAATTTTACAGAAGCACAAAAATAAACTTGCACCTATTGTTTCAATGATGGTAGAATCTAAGTGGAGATAAAGATGAATCGGATTTTATTTGAGAAACAACTGGCTAAGTTCAAACTGTTATCTAATGTAGATAATTTGGACACATTTCTTCTATCAGAAGGTAGAAAAGAAAACGCAAGAGCATTTGCTAGTAACCTAACAGATGAAGAATTTCAAGAACTTTTAGATGGAGATCCTTCTAAGGACTCTCCACAGAATCCTTTTAAGTATATTGAGTGGATGGCAAGACAAGCAAAAAATCAATATAAAATAAAAGATATCATTGAATTAACAAAAGTATATGATAGTAATTTACAGATTATTCCAAAAGACAATCCAATTCAGAATTTCAAAACTCTGAATGACTTATATGATTTTATTTCTGCATTAGATACCGATCCAAAAAGAGAAATTAGTTTAAAAACTGATCCAGCATACTCTGACGTATATGATCCTAATAAACTTAAACCATACTCTAAACTCGATCAAGAAAAATTCGAGAAGATTTTTGAGGATAACGACCATCTTATCTTGAGAGTTATTAATTCAAGGGGTAGTTGTGAATTAGGTAAAAAATATAATGTTAAATGGTGTTTAGCTGGTGGTTTAAAAGGAGACGATTATAAAGAGGAAAAAGCTAGAGGTTATTTTAAGAGTTATGTTGGAAAACAGGTAGTTTTATACTTTATAATTTATAAAAATATTCCTAAAGATAATGCCAGTAGTGCCTTTGCTTTATTGCTTAATAAAGAGGATAATAAAGTAACAGTTAGAAGTATGTGGAAAAGAACAGACGTTGAATTAAACTATACTACTTGGATAAAACAATTGCCAGAAAATCAAGAAATTTTTAATAAAATTTTACAACATGCAAAATCAGCACTTATTCTCGACGATGCAGTTGAAATTTTGAAGAAGATTTCCTCCGTAGAAGAATTTAATCAGGTATTAGATAATTTTTCTAAAGTATTAAATGGCGAACAATTTGATAAATTTTATAATATAATACCTTTATATGTAAATGAAAAAATTAGAAAAGACTCAAATTATGATTTTGAAGTTGGTGATAGAAAGAATGCACTTAGATATATTGACGGCATTGTAAAGAAGTCAGTTTTTAAGACCAAGAAGATAAATACTAACTCACTACTACAGATTGGAGATGCTTTTGAATATCTAGGAACTGCCAATGGTTTACCAAATATTGAAAGAGAAAAAACAGAAATGTTTATTGAATCTTATAAACATTTCTTTCAGAATTATAAAACTTTCAAAGACACATTACAGCCAACGCAGTATATATTTATGTTAAAAAAAGCATCAGAAGTGGATTACAATACAATAGTCTCATCTGATAATTATTCCATAGAATCTGGAAAGGGTTTATTTTACACAATTATTGTACCTTTATTTGAAACAGAAATCATAAATGTAGATACAAAAAGCACATTTCAGGGAGTTAAAACTTTTATGCCAAAATTAAATATTATTGGCATTAATAGAACATTATTAGATGTTCTTAAATCAGAACTTACTAAAAAAGCAAATACCGACTTGAGAAAAGTTATTATAAAATTGGTAGCATCTTTTGATAATACTCCTATTGATGGATTTAGAAAATCGTTTAAAGAAACACCAGAGTTAGAAAAATATGGTAATAGTTTTAAATCTTTTATGTATCGCTCAAGATATGGAAGAGATGCTTATTATGAGAGAGAAATAACAAGAGAAATTATAGAAGCCATCGGTAGTATTTCTAGTAATTCTATTTCCGGTGAAGAAGTGAGTGTTATTGTAGATTATGCAGCAAAGGATATTTCATCTGCACAGACGGACTCAGAAAGAACACTAACATCAAAAAAATATTTGAGAAAATTACCAAAACTAATAGATGTTCTAAAATCTAATTTTGAATCTAGAAAAAAATATATTCTTCAAAAATTTGATCAAGATATGCGAAGCAAAGAAATAAATTATTATCATTTTGAATATTCAGAATCCAAAGATGATACTGATAAAGTATATGGTATTGCGCCAGTTTATTATTATTATTCTGGATTAGGAAATAGTCAAGTACTAGACAATTTAAACCGTGATGAAGTCACTACTTTCCTTTTGAATAAACAAAATATGGTACTTGAAGAAGCATTAAATGGTAAGAAAAGAACAAGAGGATTTATGGAATATCTTGAAACAACACGAGGAGGTAGGAATATCGTTGGCAGTTTAATGGCACCAAAAGGTGAGAATTTATTTACAAACTATCTAGTTGGGCCAGAACTAGGTAGTTTTACAGAAACCAGTAGAACTAATTTAGCTTTAAATTTTTATGGTAGTAATGGCGTACAAAACAGATATAATATTATGAATCTTCTAAACAGTTTTTCATCACAACCGCCACAAAACTTAAATGATGAAGAGAAAACAGTAATTTTGAATAGAGTTTCAGATTATGTATATGATACAATATACAACAGACTCTTTGTGAAAGAAGAAGAATATTTTAGAAATTTAATTACTTTTATAAAAGATAGCTTGGAAATGCCTACAGTAACTACTGTGGACAAAACTAATCTAAAAAGGTCTTACGCTATTATAATCAACGATATATATTTAAAATTAAGACAACTTATAAGTTTTGCAACATTACTATCTGATAGCGTAACCTTAACTAATTCTTACGGCTCTGAGAATAAAAGACAAATATTGAAAGCTAAATGTAGACAATTACTATCTGAGAAATTTGCAGTATATGAAGGATTAGTTAATACAATTATGGAACTCAAAAAACCACTAGGAATTAAAAAAACCGAAGGTGTTATTGTTTTATATGATCTTCATTCAACTGCAAATGCATACAATCTAGAATCAAGTAACATGAATATTCTTGTTGATTGTATTAGAGTATTCAATGATTTAGTGTCTAATTATCAGAGTAAGAGTTTAACTGAAAATAGAAAGATTATAGTGAGGTTTAAAAATGGATCGAAGATTATTTGAAAGACAGTTAATGAAGTTTAAGTTATTATCGAATGCTGATAACTTTGATGCTTTTTTAATATCAGAGGGTAGAAAAGAAAATGCTAGAGCAATTGCTAGTAATTTAAATGACGAACAGTTTCAAGAGTTATTAGACGGAGATCCATCAAAGGATTCTCCTCAAAATCCATATAAATATATCGAATGGATGGCTAAACAGGCTAGAAATCAATATAAGATTGAAGATATTGTTGGACTAACTACTGTCTATCATAATAACGTGCAGGCAATCCCAAAGGATATGCCTTTACAAAATTTTAAAACCTTGAGAGAATTATATGATTTTATCTCAGCATTAGATTCAAGCGAGGACATACGAGATATTGAAGGTAATTTGTATAGTGATGAATCTAAAAAAGAAGAAATAGACTTAGTTACTTATATTAAAAAAGAATCAGATAAATACGTTACTGTTTTTGAAGATGATGAAAATTTAGTAGTTAGAGTCATAAATGTAGAAGGTAGTTGTGAGCTAGGTAAACACTACAATGTCAAGTGGTGCTTGTCAGGTGGTTTAGCAGGAGATGCATATGCACCTGATAAAGCAAAAGGTCATTTTAATAGTTATGTAGGTTCTAGTAAAGTTCTTTATTTTATCGCTTATAAAAACGTAGAAGATACGTCTGAGAAAAAGATTTATGCTCTTATTATGAACATTAGTAATCCACCATTGGTTGATTCTATGTGGGACAGAAAAGATCACAGAATTGATCACACCGTCTGGTCTTCAAGAGATAGAAAAAATAAACAACTATTAAAGTTAATCACGGATTATACTTCTAACGCAACTGTAATGTCTAAATTTACAGAAGAAATCAAAAGCGTCAATACTGTCGAGGATTTAATTCAAATTTTAGATAAATATGCTAAAATTACAAATGAAGAACAATTTAAAGCTCTTTTCCAGCAACTAAAGCACTATATTAGTCCAAGAATTCTAGAAAAAGCACGCTTAAAATTTAATTCTATTTCTTCAATAGATCAAGAATTACCAACAGAAGGTATAAATAAACTTTCTAAAACGTCTTTATTTGTTACAAAAAATTTAAATATCAAATCTATTACGTCAATTGGTTTAGCATTTAAAGAAATGAAAAAACATCAAGATGAAAATGAATATGCTGATGTTTCAAAAATTGATCTATATGACGCCTATACTAATTTTTTAAATTCATATTTTAAGTTTCACAATACTCTACAACCTACTCAATATTTGTTTATGTTAAAAAAACTTTCTAATATAGAATTAAACGTAAATGAATTAGCTATAACAAGAAATAATATCATTGATTTCTCAGAAACAGGACAACCTTTATTTTATACTGTAATTTTACCCTTATTTACAGTAAAAAAAGTTGATTATAGTTCAAACAATACGGCAGTTCCTATTATTATACCAAAATTAGTAATTACTGGTGTAAATACAAAAATTTTAGAAGTCTTAAAATCAGAGTTATCTAAGAAAGACAACATATTCTTAAGAAGAATATTTGGATTTTATGCCGATCATTTAAATACACCTTTGACTTTACAAAAAACAGCCGATAATGACGAAGAATTAAGATTCAAAAACAGAATTGGAAATTTAGGTTCTTTTATAGCTGATACAAAAGATGAAAGTTTTGCTTTCCACGAAAGAGAAGTAAGCAGAGAAATTTTAGATGTTATTGCTAAAACTCCTTATAGTTCTATGACCGCTGACGATGTAAATAACACTTTATCATTTACTAAATTAGATTTAACATCTGCACATACTGCTAATAGTAGAAAATTAGTTGCACAAGAATTTAAAAAGAAACTTCCTAAATTATTACAAGTTATGAAAGCTAATTTTAATGCGAGAAAACCTTTTATTGAAGGAACTTTTAAAGATAACAAGAAAAAAGTTAATTCTATATTTGAAAGTGAAAATAATCAAACTCATCAAATAACTGGAATCTACGCCGATAATGTATTTTTAAAAGATTTACAAGTTAATGAAATTTTAAGCGGTCTTAATAAAGAAGAAATATCAAAATATTTATATGATAACCAGATTATGAATTTTAATGGAGCTGTAGCACATTATGATGGTAAGATTGTGCCAGCATTATCAGTATTTCTTGATAGAAATTTTAATATGCTTGGTGGTTTATTCGGATGTTATAATGCAAGGCAACTAGCAACGTATCTAAATATTATGGTTGGCCCAGAATATACTGTTATTAAAAGAGGTTCTAAAGTTGGTACTTCTATTTTTACTGAGGAAGATAGAATAAAGATAGCTCTCTCAACTTATGAAGTTCTAGGTGGATTTCCAACAAGCTTATCGTTTAATGAAATCCTTGGTTCATTCGGGCCTAGCAGACAAAAAATAGAAGGTAATGAAGACAAAATTAACAAAATTTCAGACTATATCTATAGCACTATATTCAAAAATACATATATAGATGAAACAGAAATGTATAAATATTTGATAGATCTTTTCAAAAACAATGTTATACAAAACTATAATAAAAAAGATGCTAGTACTGTTAAGGGAATCGTTGCAAATTTTTCAAAAATTTTTTATGATAAAATATTAGAGCATATTCAGTATTCTACACTTTTATTAGAAAACACAACACTAACAAGAAATTATGGTGGTGAATACAAGATTAAATATGAAAATATATGTAAGGAAAGATTGAAAGAAAGAGCCGCTAACTATGAAATTATCGTAAATGAACTTATGGAATCAATTAATCAGTTAGGTATTAAAAAAACATCAGGCGTTATGGCTAATGATTATTCTGGAAGTCCTGTTCCAAATATTTATAATTTAAGATCTAACGATATTAAAATACTTCCAAATTGTGTACAAGTATTCAAAGATTTAACATCAAAGTTTGAATCACAAAATCAGAATCTATCAGAATCAAGAAAATTAGTTGTGAGGTTAAAAAATGGCAGATAATATTGATGAAACTTATGCAGATTCTGGACTAGGAAGATGGTTCAAAGAGAAGTGGGTAGATATTAGCAGAAAGAAAGATGGGAAGCATCCTCCGTGCGGTAGATCTGAGGCTAGTGATTCAAGTTATCCTAAGTGCCGACCATCCAAGAAAGTATCAAAACAAACTCCAAAAACAACAAAATCAATGACAACAAAAGATAAAAAGAGAGCAGTAAGAATCAAGCGCAGAGCAGAGTCACCAGTATCTACAACTGGTTCTGGGAGAAGCCCTGTAATGACTAAATTAAAGGAGCAGACAGAGCGTGATTTAGAAGGTCTGATCCAAATGCCATACTCAGAGTTTGTCGTTAAGTATAACGAGTTCTCTAATGATGAGAAGTTAAAGGCTTTGATGAAGTACGGCAGAGAAGATGGACTCTTAAAAGATGAAGTTGTTAAATTTAAGATCCGCAGCATTGCTGTAAAGTATTTAATCCCAACACAAAACGAGATTGATATCAAGCAGTCTTTAAAATACTCATTAGCATTCCCGGAAAAGACTGAGGACTGTTTAGTAGGTAAAGATATCAAAGTAGCAGGTAAAATGGTTGTTTCAGCAGAGGGTAAATATATTATCGACGGTCATCACAGATGGTCATCAGTATATTGTTTAAATCCAGAGGCTACTGTTGTATGTTTAGATATGTCGCATCCAAACTTTAGTCCTATGGATTACTTAAAAGTAACTCAAATGGCTATTGCAGCAGACAAAGGTAGACTACCTGTTAACGTTGTAGAAGGTACAAACCTACTTACTGTAGAAGAAGAAGAGTTGAAAGATTATGCTAGAAATAATCTTTCTGTAGATTCATTACAATTACTAACAAGAATGAGACAACAGATTGATACAGAAGAAGATGCTGTGAACTTTGTATGGCAAAATACTCTTCAAATGCAGCAAAACAACCAGCCAGTAGAAGGCGCACCAAAGCGTAGTTTCATGCCTCAGACTGACACATCAGATAGGTGGGATAACTACCTAAAAACTGGTATGGTAAACTTTAAAAGACCTTTCACAAGGGGAGATAGCGGAATGTTAAAAGAATATTATAATCCAGAATCAGTTACACACATGTATGTGTTTGATTTTGACGATACAATTGCTGAAACTCACTCCATGATTTATATCAAGGATACTAATACAGGTGAAGAAACATCTATCACTCCAGCAGAGTTTGCTAGACATACAAAAGAGCCACATCAACAATACGACTTTAGAGAGTTTGAAGACGTAATGCATCCAAAAGAACTAGAGCATACAATCTCAGCATTCTCTGAAATTCTAACAAGAATGGAAAATGTTGCTGGTAAGGAATCAACCTTCTTATGTATTTTAACAGCAAGAGGGCCAGGAAAGTCTGGTAAAACAGGATCTAACATTCGTTCTTATCTATTAGATTTATTCACAAGATTACTAAAACAAGCCGGACAAGAAGAAAAGATTGAGTCGTGGACAAGTATCTTGAAGCAGTTTGACGTTATCACTCTAGGTGCTAACAAGGCAGCAGACAAGTCACGTTGGATTCTAGACACAGCAAATAGATTCCCATCATTAAAGACAGTTGTGTTCTATGACGATGCTCCAAAGAACCGTGAAGCATTCGATGAAATGAAGGACGAACTAGAAAATCGTGGTGTTAGAGCAGCAGTATACGATCCAACAGTTTACAAGTATGATCCAGAACATTTAGCAGAAGCAGAAGTAGAACTACAAGAAGGCATCATGCCAGTTTGCGCTGCCTGTTTGCAAGAGTATATTCAGAAGCACAAGAATGTATTAACTGAGGCTAAGTACCAAGGCAGAGAAGTCCCACTAGGTAAGCCAATGAAGGGCGACGTTAAGAAGTCTAAGGTTTATGTTAGAAACCCTGCTACTGGTAAGATTGTCAAGGTAAACTTTGGTGATAAGAATATGAAAATCAAGAAGAATATTCCTGCTAGACGCAAATCATTTAGAGCCAGACATAACTGTGCCAATCCCGGCCCAAGAACAAAGGCTAAGTATTGGTCGTGCCGTGCTTGGGAAGGTAAAACTCTAGATGGAAATGTTCTTGAATCACTATTAAGAATGAGAGAAATGGCAGGATTGGGTGATGATTAGTTTAAATGAATTACAGGTAATAATCAAATCGAACGCTACGGGCGAAAGAATAGACAGTAGTGATATAATTTATAAAATTCAAAATAAAACATTTACTGCTCAAGATATTGCAAATTATTTAAATACAATTAGTACAGAAATCTTAGCAAATGCTTTAAATAAAGCAAAAAATTTTTTTGAAGGATTTGTTCTAAGTGAAGGTTTAGCAAATAAAAAGCAAGTAACAGATTTATCAACTGATATAGTTGGTCTTGGACTTATGATATTCTATTTAGTGATATCAACATCTCCTTCGATTGCTGGTGAATTTGGTGATAGTGCTGAAAGATCTGCAAGAGCAATTTTATCTGCATATTCACTATTTATCGGCAAGAAGAAGGGAGTAAAAGCATCTCACAACGCTTTAAAAGGACAAGGTGATATGGCTATTGATGACGACAACAGTATTGCCGCTCAAAGACCAGCAAGAATTGAGGAATCCATGAATATTAAAAAACTAAAATTACTAATTGTTGAACAGAGAGCAGAAATGGCTATGCAATCTCAGCCACCAATGGATATGACAGGCGAGCCAGATTATGAAGGTGGAATGGCAAGAAACGAACTAAAGACCGCCGCTAGAGACGCTATGGCATTAGTGGATAGACTAAAAGAATCAGATCAACTACCTGCATGGTGTCAATCAAAGATTACGATGGCATCTGAGTATATTCAGACCGTTAAAGAGTATTTAGAATCCGAGGTGGATAATGAAGAAACTTTTGAATACGAAACACAAGAATAAGCCACTAAAGCCACCAGATATTACAGATCCTAAGTTTCCTTATGGTAAGAAGAATAAGCATCTACACTCAGTTTTTGGAGTTAGACCAGAGACAAAGAAGCGTAAAGATGTGATTCAAACACCAGCACAGGGATTCCTAGAAGAAGTTGCAAATGTTATGAATGCAGCGAGAGAAGTAGTTAGCAACGTTACTATGCCAACTACATTAGTTGTATATGACTTTGATCATACTCTATTCAAGAGTCCAATTCCAGCAGATCCTAAGAATCGTAACTGGTGGCAGAATACTGACACATTATCATCTCCTATTGTTCCAGATGAACCTAACGAAGAATGGTGGAATAAAGACGTTGTTAGCAAACTAGAAAGAGATCTAACAGATCCAACAAAACACGTTGTAGTTATGACGGGTCGTGGACATGATTTCCAATCAAGAGTATCGAGCCTACTCAGAATGAAGGGATTAGATGTACCAGAAGTTTATACAAACTACATGGGAGAAGATACATCAACTCTAATCTTTAAGATCAGAAACATAAAGAAAGTTCTAGCACATTATCCAACAATCACTCGTATTGAGTTTTATGATGATAGAAAACCACACATAAGAGCATTTGAAAAACAATTTGGTCAGCAATATGATGTTGAAGCCAATTTCATATCAGATGGTCAAAACATGGGAAGTTTGTATGAGCAGAGAATAGAAGTTGATAGGACAGAAACTGAAAAGAGTCCACTAGCACTATCTCTATATGGCGCACCTGCATCTGGTAAATCATTTAATACAAAACAGATTACTAAATTTGCAACAGATCCTAGAATCAAGAGAGCAAGCAAACAAGGTAAAGAGATTGCAATTGACGAGTTAAGAAAAGAATTCAGTTCTTTATCTCCAAGAACACAATTAATACTATTCTTTGAAGCATTTTTCTTTTTCAAAGATCTAGCAGTTGCAAAACCAGATATCTACAAGTGGTGGTTTGATCAAGCAAAGATTACTTTTACTCAAAATCTAGATAAAGGTTTAACAGATGCTGGATTAGATTTCAAGTTTGATGGTCAAAATATACTATTAAATGGTGCATCTGATATGAAAGGAATTTCTAAAGTAATCCGCAAACTCTCAGATGAAACAATTCTTGGTATGTTCGACAGTTTTGATGCTTACCATACATTTCGTATCCCAGTTAGATACTATTCGTATATTAAAATTTCAAAGGGTGCTGGATCTAGAAAAGATCTAGTATTCGATGAAACTGGTGGTGATGCAATTAGACAGTTAGATAACTTAAGAACATTACATAGACAGAAATATGTAACAGATATCATCTTCTTCCATGCTAAGAATGTCGCAGTAAATATCATTCAAGCAGCTTACAGAATTGTAACTGGTGATGACAGTTACGGTAGAGACGCTGGTCAGAATATTGTTGATACACATAAAGAACTAGAAGATGAAAAAGAAATGTATAAGAAGAACGCTGAAGTAAGTCTCAATTTAAGTACAAAAGAGATTGCTACAAGTTCGGAATTAAAAGATGAATTGGCATACGCAAACGTACAAGACGATGAAATTAGAGGCGACAAGCCAATTGATGTTTATGCTACAGTTGACATTGGAACACCAGAAGAAGCATATAAGCGTATGAAAGATAATCTCAAGTCACAGGAAATGAAAGATGTTTTCGATGCGTTCTTAATCTCTCAGACATATGTTCTAAAGATGCCAGCGGAAGCAGTCTCAGCTATTAGAAATCTTGTTCAGTTAGATGAAAATCAAGTATACCCTATATTAAAAGCAGCAATTGAAAGTAATAAATATGATTATAGCGTATTTGCTGGTTTAGGTGCAGTTAAGAGTAAGAAAGGGCCAGAGTTATTGGCTAAGTTAAGAAAGGTCTATAATATCAGCGACGAACCAGTAAGTCAATCACAAACTCAAACCAAGCCAGAATCCACAAGCCAGTTGCAAGGTTTGGCAGAAACAAAGAAGCATTTCAAGATTAAAATAGTAACAGAATCTAAAAAAAAACTAACTGAAATGCCACATATCTTTTATGATAATTTCTCTGAATTTAAAAAATTTGACAATGTAGAGTCTGGTGTGCTAGACTTTCACTTAGAATTGTTACCAAAAGAAGAATATAGAAAATATTCTAAAGGATTTGAAATAGAACACGAAGGTAATCTATACTTGATTGTAAATGGTGAGATTAGTAAGATTAATAAAACAACAGGAAAGCCAAATTTCAACAATTGGTATGAATATGTAAACGTAAGAGAAAGATCTCCAGAGAATTTTAGAAAATTTGTGAAGCTTAAAAAGACAAAAAAGATTTCTGTAAAAATCAATTAACAGCAAACAAGACTTTGAACACCATCACACTATTTAAGCGTGATGGTGTTTTTCTATTTGACACTATCATTAGAAAGTGTTACTATAACAAAGATTTGGAGGAAATATGTGCGCCGTATGTAGAAAGATTGAAGAAGGAATCCTAACACCACAAAAAGTAGAAGAGTTGCTAGAAGAAGTACAACACAAGATTTCTAACGAACATTTAGAGGAAGTAGAAGAAAAAGTTGCAGAGTATTTTGATACATTCAACTATGGGCCAGATGAAGAAATGCTAGAAGATTTTGATGATGACTTGAATAGTGATGAAAGAAGAATGATTACTGAGTACGGTAACGAAGAATATGATATGGATGATCTAGTCGATATGTTTGATGACTATGAGGGATAAATGATTTATCTGTTTGATATAGACGGAACTTTAACTGAACCAAGACAAAAGATTGATAGTGATTTTGCTAAGTATTTCAAATTATTCTGTAAGGCAAACAGGGTAGGGTTAGTAACAGGATCAGATATAGATAAAGTATATGAACAATTAGATAGAGAGATAGTAGATGAATGTGTAGAATTTGTATTCACTAATATGGCTAATGTATTATATAAGAAAGGAAAGATGATAGAGTCCAATGAGATGGTAATACCACCAAACCTTATTGATGATCTTAATAGAGTTCTCAGTAAATATCATTTAACAAAAACTGGGAATCATATTGAATATAGAAGTGGAATGATCAACTTCTCTCTTATTGGGAGAAATGCTACTCAAGAACAGAGGGAACAATATGCAAAAGATCAAGGTTGTCAAACAATTCGTAAGAATGTGGTTAGATATC
>JACCDP010262232.1_pt1 | contig 22432 bp, 32 predicted proteins | sample 7445841 | NCBI WGS metagenome assembly JACCDP01 (sample SAMN15323441, study PRJNA562643) | freshwater metagenome | isolation source: river surface water | place: USA:Blue River Watershed | collected 2017-08-17
GGTTGCAATTCAAAGACAGTTCGTCGTTGGGTTGATTTAGGTAAATTAGAAGGTTTTAAGACACCTACTAATCTCCGCTATGTCTATCAAGATAAATTGCAAGAATGGATAGACAACAAACAAAAAGCATAACACAATAGTTAGGAGGCTAACAATGAATGTGTTTATTTTTTGTGTCCTTATAGGTCGACAGAACGAGAAAATCTGAAGATCATGGTAGTCGTTGCTGCCCTCTTGTTATCACAACCAAATGCTAACGCATATGATTTCAAGGCCGCAGCAGCAAGAGTTCCACAAGATCAAATAGCTTTTGCTAAATGTGTAAGTTGGCAAGAATCTCGTGGAAACTATAAAGCTATAGGTGACCAATCCTCTGCAAGAGGAAGATGGCAATTTTTAGATGACCAATGGAGACGAGGTTTGTCTTACATGGTAGCTAAAAGATTGACAGACTACGGTATGCCAAAGTCAAAGCAAAAAGCTTTGATAGAAAAACTACGCGGTAAATCCATTGATAAATGGGAACCTATTTATCAAGATGTTGGATTTGTTGCAGCATTAAATGCCAAATATCCATGGTCTGGATGGCGGCATTGGTATGTTGAAGGTTCAAAATGTAATGATCTAGTTCCACTAGAAAAGAAATGAGGAAAAATGTCAGAGACCGCCAGGAATTGGTTTGAACCAAAGCAGTTATCGCTTTTGGCTGATCCAATTGACGAACAATTCAATAAATTCCATCATGAGAATCCACATATCTATGAGCAACTAGTAGATCTTGCACGACAATGGAAACGTGCAGGACATGATATATGTTCAATAGATCTTTTGATTAACAAACTCAGATGGGAAATTGGTATCAGAAGTCGGGGGCACCAATTTGCTATTAGCAATAATTTTGCCTCTCGTTATTCTAGACTCATTGAAGCCAATGAAAAAGATCTTGCCAACTTTTTTACTAAGAGACAGTTGAAGAGCGCATGGGACTAGAACGTATTGAAACTAAACGAGGACATAAATATGTACTCGATGGCAAACCAGTAAAAGGCGTCACTACACTTTTAGGTGGAGGAATGCCAAAACCTGCACTTATGTATTGGAGTGCAAAAATGGTTGCTGAATATGTTGCAGATAACTATGAAAATCTTGGCAATTTAATGACTAGAGGTCGTGATGAGGCAGTTCAATTTCTCAAAACAATTCCATGGTCAGAACGTGATAAAGCCGCAGCAAGAGGTACAGAAATTCATGACATTGCTGAAACAATTATTCATGGTGGTGAAGCTGAAGTAGCCACAGAAATTGCTGATTATGTCAATGGTTATATTCAATGGTTGGATGAATGGGATGTTCAACCAATCCTGACAGAAAAAGTTGTAGCAAGTAGATACCATAACTATGCTGGTACTTTTGATGCAATCTTAAAATTCAGATCAGGTCCACTTGCTGGCAAAACTTATCTTTGTGATTGGAAGACTAGTTCTGCGGTTTACGGTGAAATGGCAATGCAATTGTGTGCATATGCAAATGCAGATTTCTTTTTAGATGATGATGGTTCTGAACAACCAATACCAGAATTAGATGGTTTGGCTATCATTCATATAACAAAAGAAGGCACTGGAGTTTGGATAGTTACAGATGCAGATATTGCCTGGGATTCATTTCTAACAGTTATGGATCTTGCAAATCGTATGGATGAAATTGAAAAACTAATGGAACCAGTTGATAGTTGGGGGCATGATGGATAAGCGTTTAGAAAATTATGTTGATGTACCACACAGAATCAAATTGTTTTATGAAAAATATCCAAATGGTTCATTACAAATGGACTCAATCCAATTTGAAACTATTGGAGATCAAGTCATTGTTATTGGTAAAGCATATGCTTATAGAACGCCAGAAGATCCTCGACCTGGTGTAGGAACTGCACAAGAATATTTTCCAGGTAAAACAGGTTTTACTCGTGGTTCTGAAATACAAAACTTAGAAACAAGTTGCTGGGGTCGTGCTATTGGAGCTTTGGGTATTGGCATTGATAAATCAATTGCTACAAAAGAAGAAGTTGAACTAGCAATTGAACGCAACAAGCAAGAAACAGTTACAATGAAACGGGCAAATCCAGGTCTAAAAAAGATCAAAGAGATTTTAGAAGCATTTGGACATAGCCCTGACGAGATAATTCCTGCCGTAACTTCAATTATAGGCAGGGATATTGCATCAAGTAATGATCTAACTGATGAAGAAGTTCAGCATATGCTTGAATTTTTGACAGAAGTAAGTTCATCATGAGAATGTCTTGGGACAAATATGGATTAGAAATTGCGAAAGCAGCCTCCTATCGTAGTGAAGATCCATATTTACAAGTCGGTGCTTGTGTGCTTCGCAGGGATCGAAGTATCATAAGCATTGGTTATAACGGAGCTGCGTCTGGAGTTGATATTGATTGGGGCAATAGAGATGCCAGGCGCAGTTACGTTATTCATGCAGAAATAAATGCTTTGAGGTATTGCACACCAGATCAAACTCGTAATGGTTACATGTATGTGACTCATCATCCATGTTTGGAGTGCACAAAAGTCATTGCAAGTTATGGCATAGAAGAAGTCAGATATGAAGATCTTATCGACGGATCTGTCTATGACTTAGAGGCAATTGGAAAAATAGCTAGACAATACAACATCAAACTAATTCAGGGGGCAAGTAAATGAGTGGACTAGACTTAATTCTCAATTCGCAAAGAGAATTGCAGAAAAAACATTTTAAGACCGATATCAGTCAATTAACAGAAGATGAACGAGCTCAATATATCCGAGACATGAGTTTGGCTTTGACTGATGAGTTGCATGAAGCTTTGAATGAAACAGGATGGAAGCCATGGGCAACATCTAGGCATTTCAATAGGGAAGCTTTCATTGGTGAAATGATTGATGTACTACATTTTTGGTGCAACTTAATCCTTTTGGCCAATGTTGGCGAAAGAGAAATTGTAGATGCATACTGCGCAAAAGCAGAAAAAAATGCCAAGCGCCAAATGGCAGGTTACGATGGCGTTGCAGGCAAATGTCAAACTTGCAATCGTGCATTTGATGATTCCGCAGTTCTGTGTACGCCACTAGCATGTGAGCACCTAGAATGAATTACGTTATAGATGACATAGTTACATCATTTACTGATCGAATCGCAAGTCACAGATCAGCATGGCCTAGAATGCAACGCTGCATGGCCGAAGTTGCATTTGACCAAAAAGTTGAAATAGCATTTGGCAATGAAAACTTGGTATCTAATTCTTTATGGTTGGTGTCCACACCTATGGAATTCAAAGGTGAAGTTTTTAACTTATTTGGAGGATACACCATTGAAACCAGAAATAGGATTGCTCGCATCCTAGACATGGATCTTGCAAATATTAAAGCATTAGACATGCCAATTGGTGACATTGAGCGAATACTTCGTCCACGTGCTGCAAAAACGGATTACGATTTTACTGAAAGTGAATGGTCCAAAATCAGAGACTTGATGAAATGCCAAGTCATCAAACATGAAGAATTAGTTTTGGATATTCAGAGAGTTGTCCTTGGCGATTCTCATTCTATATCTCGTTACCGAGCAAACACAGTTATAAATAGACATGATGGTTTGACTTTGCATGGTCTACTTGAGCGTGGCATACATTCTTATTTGACAGCATACTCTTATGTGCCGCATTTAGTCATTTATGCTGGCAACGTAGACATAAGACATCACTTATTGCGTCAAATAGATCCAGTTGCTTCAACACGCAAACTTGTTACTGACTTGAAAATACAGTTAGAAGAATTGCAAGCAGAAGGTGTCATTGGAACATATGAAGTAACCGCACCTTATCCAATAGAACATGAAGGCCGTAAAATTCCTCAGACAGGATTTTACAAAGGTACACCATTTTATGGTACTCAAGAACAAAGAGATCAAATAAGATCTTTAATGACAAATGAGATGAAGTATCAAATTGAGCATGTTCATGAATGGCCGACTCATTGGTATTTCATGAATCCAGAAGATTACGCAAAAACCTATATGGAAAAACCAGGTTCAGTGCATCTATCTCCTGAATTTTATGAATGGAATCTCCAAGAAAACAAACCAAATGAGGGTATTTATGCCACAATTGGTTGAGACTGTTTATTGGGAGGACTTCAAACAGTATTACGAGCGTGCATCAATCCTTCAAACTATAAATATAGGAAGTGATAATGGTCGAAATACTGCAGAAAATCTACATGTTGAAGATCCTTTACAACATTATATAACTATTTACGATACGGTAGATAGAGAATTTGCAGGTTTCAGCAATGCAATTCAGCAAATTTGGTATGGAAGTAGAAATCCGAAACGTTGGCAAATCGATGCAAGATTTGATAATTACGATCTGCACACAATGGATTGGTTTTTCTTATTTCTGATGCATAGAGTAACCGGCTCTGGTGCTTCATTTAGTTATGACCATGGATTTAGAAACAGTATTTTAAGTGACATGGCCTTAGCAGCGGATAACATGGTACACATGCAAAAATTTGTTCTGTCTGAAATGAGATCAGGTAGACCTATTTTTACAAGTATCGGTAATCAAATACCAATGTTTCCAAAGCCTACAGAAGGATTTAATAGAGCTTCTGAGTATTACATTGCTGAGTTTATGCCAAAACTTGTGAAAGACTTCCATGACAAAATTATAAATGAACCATTAACAATGAGCATTCGCGAATGGGTTGATTGGATAAATGCCTGGCATAAAACTAATGGAATCAAGAACTTTCATTTTGTAATGACTGCATTTGTAATGGATGTTGCACAGTATTTTCCAGAACTAATAGATCCATGGAGTCAGGTCAATTATGGACGCAATGCTGTTGAAGCATTGAGCCTTATATTTGGAAATGATGGCTTTAAGAAAAAAATGGATTTCCTTGATGCTGCAATGGAAAAAATTTGTGAGGAATTTAGATCTCCCTACGACTCACGTGATTTGGAAAGAGGTTTAGGCAAAGGTTTAAGCCTTGAAGATGTTGCATGTGATTATGTTCGTTACGTAGAATGTTATGTACCAAAAGGTTACGAACAACTAAAACCATGGCAAGTAACAAATAGATCTTTAATTCCAGATCACCCTAAACATTGGACATATAAAAAACATTTGGAGGCGCATAATGTTTAAGGTTACAAACGATAGTACAAACAAATATTCGTACAAAACAAGAGATGAATGGCTTCAATTGGCAGATGGTTGGATAGACGAAGCACCAAGTCCAAATATTACGTCGTTTTATGGAGCAACAATTTGGGACGATTCAATTACAGGCATCGGTACAAAAGGTCGATGGGGAGATCTGCTTGTAAGGACAATGGAATCAGATCACTTGGTCTATGTTCAACCACGCGTTGGTTGGGCTGGAGTTTCACTTGCTGCATTGGCAAAAAAGTATAACAAAAAGTTAACTTTGTTTATGCCTGCAAGCAAGATAGTCAGTGACCATCAATTAGTTTGCATTGAACGCGGTGCAAAACCAATTTTTAGGCGTATAGCGGCAATGCCAGTACTGAACAAATATGCAAAAGAATGGGCAAATGAAAATAATGCAACGTTCGTTCCATTTGGTCTTGACCATCCACTAGTTGTGGCAGCTGGAATTAAGTCAACATTACAACAATGGGGTAATCGACCTGAACCTAAAGATGTTGTTTCTGTAATTTCAACTGGAGTGTTGACGAGGACTTTGCAATTAACTTGGCCAAATGCAAAATTCCATGGCGTTGCTGTTGCAAGAAACTTACATCCTGGAGAAATTGGTAGGGCAGATGTTTCGGCTTACCACAGAGGTTTTAGAGAACCGGCAGATCACGCTGAAAAGATTAATCAGGAAATTTCTTCAGCTCCAACCTATGACTGTAAAGGTTTAGAACGGTTTATGTTATCCCAGACAAATGCTCCTCATGAACCTAGTACTGTTGTTTGGAATGTTGCCGGCGACGTAAAACCAGAATTTATGAAAGCATCTGAAGTTGATTCAAATAGAAATTGGGGTGAATTCAGATGATAACAATCATCGAAGGTTCTGATGGAACAGGAAAAACAACTTTTGCAAGAAAACTTGCAGACCAACGTAATGCTGATTATTTGCATGCATCACATCCGACATCAAGTAATTGGGTCGAAGAATATATTCGTCCAATAAAGTCACACAATCTTGTTTTAGATAGATGGCATGTAGGTGAAATAGTTTGGCCATTTATTTATGGCAGATCATCATTGTTTGATGAACAAACATTTGACCAATGCAATTGGGAACTTGCCAAATTAGGTGCTCAACTAATTGTATTAACTAGATCAGAAGATGCAATTGCAGACGAATTACTTTCAAGAGGCGAAGAAAAAGAAATTGAATTTGTCTTATTGTCACGTAATTTATTTATTCAAGCATACAACAATGTGAAATACTTAGACAAGAAAATTATTCAAAGCGAGGCGGTTAGATAATGTTCATAGTCACATCAACACCATCTGAAGCATTAGAATTAGCAACTCAATACACGATTGAACATGGAGATGCTATTGCTCCAAGAGGTCAAGTCACACGAGAATTGCTAAATGTAACTATCAAGATAGAAAGTCCATGGCATATACCAGTTAAAATGGAAAATAGAAAGTTTAACCACAAAATTGGAGCACGTGAGTGTTTGCAATTAGTTGGACAGACTTCAGATCCTGAAATTATGACTGATACTGCAGAAGTTTTTAATAATTATATGGACCATAATATTCTCCATGGAGCCTATGGACCAAGACTTTATGGTAATTTGTCAAAAGTTGTAGATCAATTAAAAAAGGATTATTCAACAAGACAGGCAGTTTTGACCATCTTTGATTCTAACAAAGATCTAAACGCAAATGTCAAAGATGTTCCATGTACACTAAATCTACAATATTTCATCAGAGATGACAAACTCATTGCAAGAACAAATATGAGAAGTAATGATGTTTATTTAGGTTTGCCATACGATTTAACTCAATTCATTGGTTTGCAAGGTGCAATTGCCAAAGCTTTGGACATGGAAATGGGATCTTATGTTCATAATGTTGGCTCAATGCATATTTATGAACAACATATTCCTGGAGCACAATGGATTAAAACTTACTTAAATGGTGCATATTTGCCATATGAACCGTTATGGAGTGGTAAAACAATTGGTGATATTTCATCTACTGCAAGAAAAATCTTGAAAGGTCAATTACCTGAAACAATGACAAAATTTGAAAGTTTTTTAGCAGGAGCTAGAAATGATGGATAACAACGTTAATCGCTGTGAATCATGTGGTGATTGGGTCTATTTTCCAGAACACTTTAGACTTATGGGTTTGGCTTTGATATGCAAACTATGTACTCGTATGGACAAGAGTAAATAATGCTTCCAAATCAAACTGAAGTAATTAAACGGTTAAGTGAATTATCTCGTTTATTAGATAAAGCAACAGATGAAATAGCTGATTTAGACCACGATTTTGTAGAGAAGAAAGCGCAGTTTGAAAAAAACTATGCCTTGTCCTTTATTGAATCGACTGGATCAATGGATCTTCGTAAATATGAAGCCAACTTAAAATGTGCTGATCTTAAATTGCAAATGGAATTAGCCGAACAAGTGCTAAGAGCTTGCAAAGAGCGTATCAACACATTAAGAGCTCAAATTAGTATCGGCCAATCAGTTTCTGCTGCATTAAGAACGCAGTTTGGCGCTGAAGCAACTGGACAATATACATGAGAGCTAGATCGAAAAAAATGGCAAAAAAATATGTTTTACGACGTAAACTCGTAGAAAAAATACTCAGCGAAAGACCGCAATGCGAAAGATGTTGGATTGCACCATCATCTCAAGTACACGAAATTCTTTCTAGAGCTAGAGGGGGATCAATCCTAGATGAAAAGAACTGCGCAGCTTTGTGTTGGATCTGTCATCATTGGATCACAACTAACCCCAAACAAGCAAAGGAGACAGGATGGCTGAAAAACTCGTGGGAAAGAAATCCACAACATCAAGAAGACGACGTGGAAGGACTACAGAGTTGATATTTGCCAAATACCTGAAAGAATGTGGTTGGCTATATGCTGAAGCCACATCATCATCAGCTCAAGGAACTGACATAAAAGGTGTCATTGGAGTCGATTGGGAAATCAAAGCAAGACAAGGTTTTCCAGTCAAAGAAACAATGAGGCAACAAGAAAAACGTGCCAAAGAAGGAGTAATTCCTATTGCCGTTTTACGTCAAAATGGTCAAGGAGAAAAAGACATTGAAAACTGGCCTGCAGTCATGCCTGTTTCAGTCGTTGTAAAGCTTCTTAAGGAAGCTGGTTATCAATGATTAGATCTTTACAATTAGACCATGAAGTTGTTCCATGGATGAGAGACGGTAATTGTACGGATCCGTCGATCGATCCAGATTGGTTCTTTCCAGATGGTAACGTGGAAAAAAGCATTGAAGTGAAATTGGCTTTGAACATTTGTTCTAACTGTCCAGTGCAATTTCAATGTTTACGCTATGCAATCGATAATTATCCGCTAGATGGTATCTGGGGCGGATTAAAACCAGCAGAAATAAAAGCTCTAGCAAAGAAAAGGATAAAAAATGAGTGCGCCAATAACGATTAAAGGTCGAATCGGTAAAGATCCAGAAATTAAGTTTACTCCTTCGAACATGTCCGTTGTAACGCTTAGTGTAGTAAGCAATGGACGCAAACAAGTAAATGGACAATGGCAAGATGTTGATACAAGTTGGTGGGATTGCAAAGCGTTTGGAGCTTATGCCGAGGCAATTGTAGATACAATTACCAGAGGCGATCTGGTGACGATTACAGGCACTATCAAGCAAACCGTTTGGGTTGATAAGGCCGGTAATAAACGCTCGTCATACGAGGTCCTGGTTGATTCTATTGCAAAACAAGTAAAGGCAGAAAAGTATCATGGGACAAAACCAAGAGAGAAAAACACTGACGCAACTCAGTGGGATCCAACAGCGGTATTCTAATGTCAATTAAAGCCATGTCGTGGGTATGGGACAACTCTCCTTATGAAGGTGTAGGTTTGTTGGTCCATTTGGCATTAGCAGATTTTGCAGATGACCAAGGTGTTTGTTGGCCAAGTCAAAAACGGATCAGCGATAAATGTAAATCATCAGAAAGACATGTCCGTCGTGTCATTAAACAAATGATAGATGATGGTCAAATCTTGCTTGTAGAAAAAAGCAATGGTGTAACAACAAACAACAAATATCGTCTTTTGATGGACAGGACATCACGTCCTGTGTTCGATATTGGACAGGACTTTCAAGACCTACTCACAGGACAACCCAGCCCTGTGGCCACAGGACACCGGAGCCCTGCTAACCATCATATAACCATCAATAACCATCAGAGATCTGGTCCACCAGAAGAAGTTAAAAAGATGATTGAAGAGCTTAGGAGAAAACGTGCCTAAATGTTCTACTTGTAGAGGCAACTCTGAAAAAGGTGCTTGTCCATATTGCCGGAAAAGACTAAGAAAAATGCTTAAAGAGTTAATCTCATTTATAGATCTATTAAATGCATCACCAAGTCTTAGACAGCAAGTATCATCACAGCAAGAAGGCAGAGGTTCTTTATCTCATGCTCTTATCATCAATGTCCAGATTGTAGATCTTATTGGCAAGAGTGGAATTCCTGCAGTACTATTATCATGGGCAGAGTACGTGATTACTGAAAGATCTTTAGATCCATCATCAGTTAATGCAACAAAAGAAGATTCAAGACTGCATCATGTACATAAGTTACTGTCCACTCATCATGATTGGTTAGCAGATACAGAACTCTGGTCTGATTACTACAATGAGATAAAAGAACCGTGGACTACATTATCTAGAATCATTCATGGTGAACGTAAACCACCCAAGCCTGTTCATTGCCCTGTACAAGACTGTTCTGGTGTGTTACATTTAGAATCTAATGGTGATGTCCATTGTGTACAAGATGACACACACAAATGGATCTACGAAGAATGGTCACGATTAGCAAGGCTTATCGCAGGGTGATTGTACAATTACAGGACTGTGATTTATAATGGTGGTTACCGAGCTAGAGTTGTCTCACAAATCGGGCGAATATGAATAAACCATGTATTGTGTGTGGTAAGTTAACAAACAAACCAAGATGTATTACGTGTGCCAAATCATATAACCGTTTGAAGAATACAACACGACCTTCTAGGTCTAGCAGAGGCTACGATGCAGAGTGGCAAAGGTTATCAAAACTACTTAGACTAATGCAACCTTATTGCACTATTTGCAAACGTACCACTGACTTGACCGTAGATCATATTGTTCCTCTGTCAAAAGGAGGAATCACTCATGAATCTAATTTACAGGTTTTGTGTAGATCTTGCAACTCAAGCAAAGGAATTACATGATAACAAATAGTTATCGTATAACGAAATGTTATACAGGTACCAACGGGTAGTATGGTATGGGCCTTTTTTTGAGCAACAAACCGCGCTATATACCCCGCGACCATGTAGGGGCGTAGAATATCAAAATTATGAAATTGGAAAATGTGGAGGATTTGATGACGGCGGGACGTCCACGTAAACCAATGGAACAGAAGCGGAAAACTGGTCGAACACCTAACACCGATTCAGGCGGACGCAAACTTCCTGATGTTCAAAACGTGACCATCCTTCCAATGGCCGATGGAACACCGACTCCTCCAATAGATCTTGGTCTAGCTGGTCGAGAACTTTGGGAGAAAGCTTGGGACCGAGCAATCACTTGGTTAAGTCCGACTAGCGATATCAAACAAGTTGAGCAAGCATGCAGAATTGCTGATGATCTGTCATTAGCTAGAACTATTTACAACACAACACGTGACTCACAAGACGGGCGGCTTGTAGTTGCGTTAAATAAATCGTATTCAGATGCTTTGGCATCGCTTGGATTTACTCCTGTTTCCCGCTCACAACTTGGTGTAGCGGAGGTAAAGCGTGTCTCAGCCCTCGAACAACTTATTGCTTCCAAGCGAACCAAGTAATGCATGGCCACCTAAATGGCTAACTCCTGTTTCTGAAGAAGATCGAAAGCGTGGAGATGGACAGTTATACGGCCAATTTGCCGAGACTGTCTGTCGTGTAACCAAAGACTCCATTGCTTCTCCTGCTGGAGAATTAATCAAGTTAAGATCTTGGCAACAAGAACTAATCGAACATGCACTTGCTAGACAAGAGAATGGTCGCTTCAAGCATCGAGTTGCTTTAATTGGCATGGCTCGTAAAAATGGTAAATCAGCTTTAGCTGCTGCCGTAGGTCTTGCAGGTTTGACTCTTGGCGGCCAAGGTTCTGAAATTTATTCATGTGCAGCCGATAGAGATCAAGCCAGAATCGTGTTTGGTACTGCTCGGCGCATGGTTGAACTAGATCCTGAACTATCAAAACTGTTTACTTTGTACCGAGATGCCATCGAATATCGAGACACTGGATCAGTTTATAAAGTACTTTCAGCTGAAGCATACACAAAAGAAGGTCTAAACCCTTCTCCTCTTGTCATATTTGATGAGGTTCATGCTCAGCCAAACCGCGAACTATGGGACGTAATGTCACTAGCAGGCGGCGCACGCGAAGATTCTTTGCTACTTGGAATTACCACAGCCGGGGTTAAAACACAGTCAGATGGCCAAGATTCACTTTGCTACTCTCTTTATCAGTACGGTCAAAGACTAGTCAAACAAGAAATAGAAGATCCGTCATTCTTCTTTGCTTGGTGGGAACCTCAGAATACTGAAGGAGATCACCGAGATGAAAACCAGTGGCGAGAAGCAAACCCAGGGTTCGGCGACATTGTTGACGCTGAAGATTTTAAGTCTGCCGTGCTCAGAACACCTGAAGCAGAATTTAGAACTAAACGAACTAACTGCTTTGTATCAACGGCTACAGCTTGGCTCCCTACCGGAAGTTGGGAACTACTCATTGACAAAGAACGAGTGCCAATGCAAGGTGAGGATGTGGTACTCGCATTCGACGGAGCATTTTCAAACGACTCAACTGCCTTAGTTGCGTGGCTTTTAAGCGGAGAAAAACCACATTTAATGGTTGTCGGTCTATGGGAAAGACCATTAGATGCTGATAATTCTTGGCACGTACCTGTTGCAGAGGTCGAAAAAACTATTATTCAAACTTATAGAGACCCGCGATTTAACGTACGTGAGATTGTTTTTGACCCTGCACGCTGGAACAGAACGTTTATGGTGCTAGATGAAGAAGGACTTCCTTGCGTATCGTATCCAAACTCGGCAGAACGTATGGTGCCTGCAACACAAAAGTTTTATGAAGCAGTAGTAAATCAATCGTTTACTCATGATGGAGATGAACGTTTGGCACGACATGTTGCAAACTGTGTGACCAAACAATCAAGTCGTGGTGTGATGGTTGCAAAAGCTTCAGCAAGAAGAAAAGTTGACGCTGCAGTTGCTTCAATATTTGGCTATGACCGAGCAACTCAACCACCAGAACCAAAAGATCCAGTAGTTCGATACTTTAGTGTACAAACATGAGGGACATCATGAAAAAAATAGATTTTAGTATTCTTTTAGAAGTTTTAGGTATCACAATGGTATCAATCGGGGTTGGCATGCTATCACTTCCACTTGCATTTATTACTGTAGGTGGATTTTTAATCTGGGCAACAGAAAAGGCTAACTAATGACTGCAGGTATCTACAATGCGACTATTGACCAAGGTGCAACTTGGAGTGTTACAGTCACATATGAAAATTCTGACGGTACTCCAATCAATTTAACCGGTTATACTGGAGCTATGCAGTTGCGTCAAAATTATAATTCAGATACAGCCGATCTTACATTGACAACATCCAATGGAGGAATTGCAATCACAGGATTAACAGGTACCGTAGTTGTAAATATGACTGATGATCAAACAAGATTATTATCAGAAGGTTATTATGTTTATGATCTTGAATTAACTTCATCTGGTGGTCAAGTTATTCGTTTAATTCAAGGACAATTTACTGTGGCTGCAGAGGTGACACGTGTCTAACGAACAAATCACCGTTGTTAATGAGATCAATCGTGTAACTATTGCATCTGGCGGAGCGCAAGGTCCTGAAGGTCCTACAGGTCCTACAGGTTCTACTGGCCCAATCGGTGCAACTGGTGTGACCGGTCCTATTGGACTGACAGGTCCTACAGGTCCAACAGGACCAATTGGACCAACAGGACCAATTGGACCGACAGGAGTAACAGGACCAATCGGACCAACTGGATCAACTGGTTCTACTGGATCAACTGGTCCTCAAGGAATTCAAGGTATTCAAGGAGAAGTTGGCGTAACTGGACCTATTGGTGCAACTGGACCAACAGGTCCTGTAGGAGCAACAGGAGTTATTGGACCTACCGGTGCAACCGGTCCACAAGGTATTCAAGGCGATGTCGGTGCAACCGGTCCTGTTGGTGCAACAGGACCTCAAGGAATTCAAGGAAACGTCGGTGCAACTGGTCCTATCGGCGCAACTGGACCTACTGGCGCAGATTCATTTGTTCCAGGACCTACTGGCGCAACTGGTCCAATTGGTGCAACAGGTTCAACTGGTCCAATCGGTGCAACTGGTGTTACAGGACCTACCGGTGCAACAGGACCAACTGGTCCTCAAGGTATTGTTGCTGGTCGTTATTACTACTTTAATTCTTCAATTACCGAATTAACTGGATTCAAACAATTAGGCAAAGATCCTATTTCAGCTGTAGAATCTACAACTACAATAAATATTTCTGGCAGTTCAACATCTTTGATTGCTTCTTATATTTCAGAACCATTTGATTTTACTTTAATTCCAGGTGGAACACAACGCTTTATCATGCAAATGACAAAGCCAGCAAGCAATGACAATTTATCTGTATTTTGCCGTTTGAAATTAGCTGATAATTCAGGAACAGTACTTTCAACAATTGGTGATTCGGATACAAGTTTAACTGGTTGGAATGGTGCAGGAAGTCCTGTAATTACAGAAACTGATATTACATTACCTACAACATCTGTTTCTATTGGTCAAAGAATGATTGTAGAGATTTATGGTGTAAATGGTGATGCTACTGCGCATAATTATAGTTTTGTAACTGAAGGTACTACTCACTACTCTTACGTATTAACAACTCTTGAAGCAGAACCAGGACCACAAGGTCCTACTGGACCTACTGGAGCAACTGGTCCAATTGGTCCAACCGGTGCAACTGGACCGACTGGACCTATCGGTGCAACCGGAGCATCTGGATCAGATTCAATAATTCCTGGTCCAACTGGACCCACTGGTCCTATCGGCGCAACAGGACCTACTGGTCCTCAAGGTATTGCCGGACTTGATGGAGCAACTGGAGCAACAGGACCATCAGGAGTTGCAGGGGCAACTGGAGCAACTGGACCACAAGGTATTCAAGGTGATGTAGGATCAACTGGACCAGTAGGTCCGACAGGTGCAACCGGACCTCAAGGAATTCAAGGAATCCAAGGAGATACTGGCGCAACAGGTCCTATCGGTCCAACTGGTCCAGTAGGTGCAACAGGTCCTCAAGGAATTCAAGGTGATACGGGACCGACAGGACCTATAGGTGCAACCGGACCTATTGGCGCAACAGGACCAACTGGTCTTGATGGTGCTACCGGACCAACAGGTCCAGCTGGAGCAACTGGACCCGCAGGTGCAACTGGTCCTGTAGGTGCAACTGGATCAACAGGTCCTGTCGGTGCGACTGGCTCTGTAGGTCCAACTGGCCCTACTGGAGCGACTGGCCCAACCAATGGCTATGCACAGGCAAGCATGCCAAGCCCAGCCACAGAGGGTGCGCTTTGGCTTGACACTGACGCGACTTCAACCACTGTTTTTGAGCAGACATGGCGCAAGGCCATGACCTCTGCCATTACAACTATCAGTGGCAGCGATGATTACTCGCTAACACTCGCTTACACTGTCGGCTATGAGCAAGTCTTTTTGAATGGTGTGCTTCTTGTTCGCGGTGTTGATTACACTGCGACTGATGGCACAAGTGTTGTGCTTACAACCGCGACAGTGTCTGGTGACTACGTCGAAATCATTACAACTGCAACTTTCACCGCAGCCAACACCTACACTCAGGCACAGGCCAATGCAGCATTTCCATTGGTCACAACTTACAATCCAGCTGGCAAAAACTTCATCATCAACGGCGGTTTTGACATCTGGCAAAGAGGGACTTCGTTTACGAATCCAGGTTCTACTTACACAGTAGATAGATGGAACGGATACTGGTCCGCCAATGGTACGGTCACACAAGAGACCACCAACGTTCCTGCTGGGTGCCGCTATGCACTAAAAATGACTGCAACAGCAAACAGCGCTGGCAACAACTTTTATCAGATGATTGAAACCAATAATACGATTCCGTTGGCGGGCAAGGTTGTTACGTTCTCGGCATATGTGGCTGGCACAGCAGGTAAAACTCCCATAATCGGAATTGACACTTCAACAGTTGTCGATGACAGCTTGTTTGGAAGTTGGACTGGGTTGGCGACAAGCTCGTCCGTGACCACTTCTACAACCTACCAAAGAGTTAGCGTAACTGCAACGATACCAGCCACGGCAAAATCAATTCGAGTTCATTTAGATAGCTACCCTGTAAACAACACTGATTACATACTATGGGGCGGCGTTCAGCTGGAGCTTGGCTCTGTTGCCACTGCGTTTTCACGTGCTGGCGGCACCATCCAGGGCGAGCTCGCGGCGTGCCAGCGGTATTACTGGAGACCCACACCGATGCAAGCTTTTACCACATATGGCAACGGGTACGGAACAGCAACTACAGAAGCTTGGTTTTTTATCCAAAACCCTGTTACAATGCGGGTTGCTGCAACCGCTTTAGAGTACTCGAACTTGGCAGTTGTGGTTCATGGCGTGGGCGCAACAGCAGTGACTTCAGTGGTTTTCAGCAGCGACGCAAACAGCGTCTACGGATCTACGATAAAAACAACTTCTGCTAGCGGTATTGTAGCAAACAGACCTTACCACCTGTCGAACTTCAATAGTACCGCGGCTTATTTGGCGTTTAGTGCGGAGTTATAATGAACAACATCGAAATCATTGATAGCCCAGACCCATTGACGGGCGAAGTAGTACAGCACGTCATCATCGACCGTGGCAACGGCGAGTTCACTTCAATGCCAAAATCGGTTTATGACGAAATGATTGAAAAGCAGAAAGCAGGGGCAAATGGCATCAATTAGCGAGACAGCAAGACCTGGTTTTGTCTATGATGCAGAGACTGACACCTGGATTCCGATTGGCGTTGGCCCGCACTCGCATACGCCAGCGGCGATTGGTGCAGTTTCAAGTTCTGTTGTAACCAACAAGGGCGACCTTATCGTCGGCAGTGGCAGTGGCACTGTTGTTCGTCAGGGTGTTGGTGCCGATGGCACTGTCCCTATCGCTGACAGCACCCAAACTAGTGGCATCAACTACACAAGCTCGCTCGGCTTCACTGCTGGCAAGAACAAACTTATTAACGGCGACTTCGGAATCTGGCAAAGAGGAACAAGCTTTACTGCTGATGGTTATACTGCTGATAGGTGGAGATTAAGCAAAAATGCTGGTACCACTGTAACAGTTTCCCGACAGTCGTTTACACCAGGCGAAGCTCCAGTGGCTGGATATGAGGGTACTTACTTCATTCGTTACCAACGCACTGCGGGTGCTTTTGATGATTACTTTTTACAAAGAGTTGAAGATGCCCGCACTTTTGCGAATACACCAACCAAGTTGTCCTTTTGGGCAAAGGCTTCATCTGCAACCACCATTAGCCAAGTATACGCTGCCCAGGCCACCAATGGAACTGGCGGCGGTGGCGCTGGCAACTTTAGTGGTTTAGCAATCACGACATCTTGGGCTCGTTACACAGTTGACATTACATTACCATCACTTGCTGGTGCTACTTTTGGAGCTGGCAACTACGTAGAAATCGTGTTTAAGATGGGTTCTGCGATGGGCAATATCACAGTTGATTTGTGGGGCGTCCAGTGGGAAGCAGGTTCTGTGGCCACTGGCTTCCAAACTGCAACAGGCACTATCCAGGGCGAACTCGCGGCGTGCCAGCGGTACTACTGGCGTCCTGCGAGTACATCTGTTTATGCGTTGTACGGCTATGGAACAGCGCGCGATACAACACACGCAAACATATTGGTTCCGTTTCCTGTTACAATGAGAACAGCACCAACAGTATTAGACTATTCCAATGTTCAAATTACATTTGTCGGCATAAGCGGCAGTGTTGTTACTGCAATGAGTTTGGATAGCACTTCTAATCAATCCGCAGACCTTTATTGCACTGTTGCAAGCGGATTAACTCAATATAGAAGCTATGCCTTAGGAAATAACAATTCAACTACGGCGTATGTTGGGTTTGGGGCTGAATTGTAAAATGGAAAATATACAAATAGTGCAAGATGGTAATCAAATAGAACATGTCATCATCGACCGTGGCAATAATGAATTTACTTCAATGCTTAAAAGCACTTACGACGAGATGATTGCTAAACAACAGGAGCTGCAACCATGACACGTTCACGCGACATTGCGGACCAGCAGAAAAACCTCGGCGGTGCCGTTGCGCCTGTCGCTGCTGGTAAGAACTTTGTGATTAACGGCGGATTCGACATTTGGCAGCGCGGAACAACCATTAACAGCGCATCTCATAACACTTATACTGCCGACCAATGGATAAACATCAACGACAGTGTTGGTACAATAAACGTCACAAGGCAAGATGTTTATTCTCAGGGTTTGGGGCTCAAATATGGGTTGCGATTTGAAAAAAGCGCTGGCGCTAGCAATAGATTTGTCTTAATTAATCTCGCAGAAGGCGCTTTGAATTGCGTTGGCAAACAAGTCACGTTTTCTTTTTGGGTGCGCAAAGGTAGCGCCTTAACATCGAATGTGAATGTTAGCATCGGAACAAGAGCCGTGAAGTATGGCACAGTTTATGACAGTGGAGATTTTGCTGTAACCAATGCGCAAATAAACTCTTCTACATTCACAAAATTCACGTCAACTTTTAGCATAACTTCTGCCACCGCAAATGCTTCTGCTGATTTGTTCGAGATTGAGTTTTCTGCAATTCAAGCTGGTGGTTCTAACGTGTATTTTGAAGTGGCTGGTGTCCAACTTGAAATAGGCTCAGTAGCAACCCCATTTTCCCGCGCTGGTGGCACCACTCAGGGTGAGTTGGCATTATGTCAGCGGTATTATGTGCGCCAAGAATACAACAACGCCAATGCCATATTTTACGGAACTGGTAGTGCGCTTTCATCCACTCGTTCATTTCAGTATGTAGCGTTGCCTGTTTCAATGCGTACTGCCCCAAGTCTTGCTTATGGTGGAGTTCCTGCCCTTGGTGATTTAGTTACAAATACAAGTGTTACAAATCTTTTCTTTTATGCTTGCACAACAGGTAATCAACAAATCAATATTGATGCAAGAGTTGCCTCTGGACTAACACAATTTAGACCATACTTTTTAGTTCTTGGCGGTACTGGGCAATTTATTGAGTATAGTGCGGAGTTGTAAAATGAAATACATATACGAAGAAATTATTGAAAATGACATTCTAATGTCAGTTTTAAGAACTGATGAAAATGGAAAAGTTTGGTCAATTCCAACCGACCCAGCCAACTCAGACTATCAACGCTACCTAAAGTGGCTTAAGAATCCTGAAGCTGAAGAAACAACATTAACTCTTTAATTAAAGGTCGGGGGGCCAAATGAGATTTCACGTAGTGGCGTTGCCACACACGCAAGTTACTAAAGAATTTGCAGGTTGCGCTTTTACTGAAAAAGTAAGGCGATTCTGCATAATGATGACAGATCTTGGCCATGAAGTTTATCTTTATGCCGGTGAACAAGTAGAAGCACCAGTTACAAAGTTAATTACTTGTATTTCAGAAGAACGTCGTAAAGAAGCAGTTGGTAAAGGTCATTACACATCTGTTACATTTGATACTAATACTCCACATTGGCAAATCTTTAATACCAACGCGATCAGGCAAATGCAAAATTATTTACAACCACATGATTTTATTTGCTTAATCGGTGGTTCTGCACATCAAAAAATTGCTGATGCTTATCCAAACCATATGTCAATTGAATTTGGTGTAGGTTACGGCGGAACATTTGCTAAGTATAAAGTATTTGAATCTTACGCGTGGATGCATAGTATATATGCAGCTTATAAGAATCCAACTACGGTAGATGGTAATTTTTTTGATACCGTTATACCAGGTTACTTAGAACCTGACATGTTTCCGCAAGGAAATGGCGATGGAGACTATTACTTCTTTATAGGACGCCTCATAGATCGAAAAGGCTATCACATAGCTCAAGAAGTTTGCCAAAGACTTGGTAAACGACTAATTTTGGCAGGTCCTGGCGAACAAATCGGTTATGGTGAGTTTGTTGGATCAGTCAATCCTGAACAAAGAGCTAAACTCATGGGCGGGGCAATAGCAACTTTTGTTCCAACTTTATACATTGAACCATTTGGAAATGTCAATATAGAGTCACAAGCATGCGGTACTCCAGTTATAACAACTGACTGGGGAGCATTTACAGAAACCGTAGAACAAGGCAAAACAGGTTTTAGATGTAGGACCTTGCAAGAGTTTATGGATGCAGCCGAGAATGTTAAAGATCTTGATAGATCTTATATTAGACAACAAGCAATAGCCAAGTATTCTCTAGATGTTATAGGACCAAAGTATGAAAAATACTTTATGGATCTTCTAACACTCTGGGGAGATGGTTGGTATCAAACTAAAGAAAAGGTTAACTAATGAGCTTATCAAAGCGACTACGGCAAGCGAGTGAGAAACGCGCTACCAATCAATTTGTCGAGCCACTAATTCCAGGTCGTCCTGCGTATGCAACTCCTGCTGGAGTGGACGTAAATGCGGAATCTGCAATACGAATGTCGACAGTTTATGCTTGCGTACGCTTATTAGGTGACACTATTTCATCACTACCACTTAGCGCATACGTGCGACGTGGTCGCGCTCGCATCAATTATGCAGCAGTTTATGGCGAACTTCCTGCATGGATTAACCAACCAAATCCTGATACAACTCGACTAGAATTTTTTGAACAAGTAATTGCCTCACTAAATCTTCATGGCAATGCATTTATCATTACCGTTAGAGATGACATGGGAGATGTGCAAGAACTTTATTGCATCAACCCTGAATACGTACGTCTTCGTCGGCCAGAACCAAATGCTGATATTGAATACATTGTAACGATTCCTTATAATCCACAAAATGGACTATATGATCCAATGCAATCCAATCAACTATCTGGCAAAACGATGGTTTTGACAAAGAATGAAATGATGCATATACCAATGTTCAGACTTCCTGGACAATTACTTGGTCTTGGTCCAATTGGAGCGGCTCGAGTTACTCTTGGTTCTGCGATGGCAGCAGAGATCTATGCCGCAGCTTATTTTGGAAATGCAGCAAATCCTGGTGGAATTATCGAAGCTCCAGGTGAATTGACCCAAGAACAAGCTGCAGATATTGCAAGAGATTGGAACATTTCACACTCTGGTCCTTATCGTGCCGGTAAACTTGGAATTCTTACAGGTGGAGCACAGTTTAAGCCATTGCAATTAAATGCAGCGGACGCACAACTAATTGAAGTCCGACGTTTTGGTGTCGAAGAAATTGCTCGTCTGTTCCGTGTTCCAGTTTCACTACTTGGACATCCTGTTGCTGGCGCAATGTCATTTGCATCTGTTGAAGCTCAGAACTTGTCATTCGTACAACATTCATTACGACCATTGCTAGAGCGGTTAGAACAGTCTCTGTCTAAACTTCTACCTGAACCTGATGGTTTTATCAAATTCAATCTTGACGCGCTTCTACGCGGCACCACGCTAGAACGTTATGAAGCTTATACAAAAGGACTTCGTGAAGGATTCCTAAGTTTGAACGATGTCCGCTATACAGAAGATCTTGCACCATTAGGTGAATCAGGAGATCAATATAGAGTTCCGCTGCAAAATATCGATGCGTCTGATGCAAAAGACGTTGGTCTTAATATGCGTGCGGACATAGCCGCCAAACTAATCCAAGTCGGATTTGATCCGAAGGCCGTATCTGAAGCAGTTGGTCTACCAGAAATGATGCATACAGGTTTGCCTTCAAATCAGTTACAACCTATTGCAACTATCGATCCAGCAGATCCAAAAGCAGCGTACGAGGTCGAATAATGCCATATTACGTATCTCAGAATCAAAGTGATTGCGAAAATTGGGCAACAGTTAAAAAAGAATCAGATGGTTCTTATACAACGATTGGTTGCCACGCAAACAAACAAGACGCAATAGATCAAATGGTTGCAGTCTCTTTATCTGAAGGTATGGAACCTGGTGGAGAGGTAAACTCAAGGAGCAAAATGAAAAAAATAGAACGCCGCACGTACCAAGTTCAAGAGGTACAAACACGAGCCGATGGAGATAAACTCACTTTGGCAGGTTATGCAGCAAAATTTGATAGTGCTAGCGTGCCACTACCATTTATTGAAAGAATTGCTCCAGGAGCTTTCCGCAAAACTCTGACTGAGACTCCTGACGTAAGACTTTTGGTAAATCACGAAGGACTTCCACTAGCACGTACCAAAAATGGTACTTTACGTTTATATGAAGATGAAGTTGGTCTTCGTTTTGAAGCAGATTTACCAGATACTCAGCAAGCAAAAGATCTTTATGCCCTTATTGAACGAGGCGATGTAGATCAAATGAGCTTTGCTTTCAGAGTTATCCGCCAAAAGTGGAATCCTGATAGAACAGAAAGAACATTGACTGAAGTCAGTCTTGCCGATGGCGATGTATCAGTTGTAACTTACCCAGCTTATCCAGCCACTTCAGTTGAAGCTCGTGAACATCTACGAAATGCAATTCTTGCCGTCAAAGAAGGACGCGAAATCACCGGTGAATCGCTTCTAGTGCTAAATAGCATTTTTGAAGATCTATCTGAAGGCCACGAATATGTTATGAAAGCTGTAGAAGTCATGGCACAACTTCTAGGAATGCAAGAAACAGAAGAAGGTCCTATGGAAGAGCAAACAATGGATGAAGATGTAGTTGAGATTATGGACGAAGAATTGCCTGTGGCATCTCGTACAATTTCACTTCGTCTTGCCAAAGCAATTGCTTCCACAGTTAAATAAGATTCTGCTACAAAATAGCAGATACGAAGTCGGAGCGATTCTCACACCCGTAAGCGCCGTGAGCATCATCGCCACCACCTCGATTCCAACAATCATAAGGAGCAAAACTCAATGTCATATCTTGACAA
>JACCDP010235936.1_pt1 | contig 22425 bp, 31 predicted proteins | sample 7445841 | NCBI WGS metagenome assembly JACCDP01 (sample SAMN15323441, study PRJNA562643) | freshwater metagenome | isolation source: river surface water | place: USA:Blue River Watershed | collected 2017-08-17
ATTGCACTGCAGCTTTTTCCGACTCCCGTACCGTGAAACAACAACAGATTTCTAGTCGGAGAATCAGGCGATAGAATACGTCTTAAAAATAGCTGGAAGCTTTGAAGTTTGAAATCTTTAGAGCTGCTTTCACAGTTCTCTTGACGAAGTCGTTTTAGTGTTTCTAATGACGCGGGAGGAAGTTCAGGTGCTCTAATTTCAATGGCGTCCTCCATTATTTGTGTACGTGTTAATCTTTACAATTGTAAAAAACGGATTTAGTAGTCGCAGTTCTCTTTATATTCCATTATACAATGCTGAGTGCCGTAGAAACCATTCCTCCGTCCAGACATATCGCTTCTGTACGGATCACGACCGAGGAAACGAATGGTGAGATCCTTGGAGAAATTCATCAAAATATTGCCGACCTTCAAGATATCTATGTGATCGTTGGTCAAACAAAGTTCTCGCTAGAAAAGGGCACTACAGTCCGTAAAACTGCACTCGAACTTCTGAGGTTCAAATATCCCAATGATACACCGATTCCATCCGAGTGGATTCTTTCTAACCGTACAGGTATTCTGTCTCAGAGTAGCACGGCAGATATCACCTCGAACACGTGGACGAATGTGTTTGATGTTTATACTCACATTACGATCCAGTTGGTGTTACCGCACTAAAACGAATTTCCGGGAGCGCATAAATGTAAGAGGCAGTGCTATCATGGAGAAGTGTTCATACTGCAACAAGAATACGATGATGCCGATCGTGTGTCGGTGTAAGCTACCATTCTGTCTGAAACATCGGATGCCTGAAACACATGCGTGTCACATCGATTTCAGGGAACTTGGTAAACTAGATCTCTCAGAGAAACTGGTAAAAGTTGATTCAATAAAGATGGAAAAGATTTAACGTGAACAGGTGTGCATGAATTAGGTATGGATCGTGATCAGTTGAGCGCATTGCCTTATACGGCAACCACAGTATCGATCATAGCAAGGATGCTGTTCATGTTTTTGCTTTACAAGAACAAAAGCACGAATAGCCTTTCATTGGCTTTCTGTATTTTGAACATCTTTTCATCGGGCATGTGGATCTCGTACAGCTGGTATGTCAACGACGTTCCCATGATTGTTCGAAGCTCGACTGAACTGGGATTACTGACCGCATCCTCTGTGTATATCGTTAAAAACAAAGTAACGAACAAGACGAATCAAGTGCTTCCTTCTTAAAAATGGATAAACTTTGAATAGATTAATGTTTTTGATTACAATGGACAACGAAAAAACGTGTTACAAAGAATATCAGGAACTCTTGTTTGAGTGTATTGAATCGAAAACGACGGTTGACATCCTAAAACGTATGGATGAGGACGAGCTTTGCCATCTGCAAACAGTAGCGTTATACAAGTTGTGTATGACGGACCCAGATGTCAAACAGCGGCTTTCACGTTTAATGATACGCCGGTATAAATGATTAATGGAGGTCTACGTCTGGTTTAATGGATACGACCCAGATGATGTCATCATTTTTATGTCACGAGAAGAAGCGATCGAAACATCTCTACAATATCCGAATATTAGGATCGATGTGTTTGTCAGGTGTAGACTCGGTTATCAGATTTCGCATGGATACTACCAGAATGGCGAGTACTATTCTTCACCGAAATGAGACACGTACCAGCGCTCTATAAAATGGTTTGTTTTTGACCGTTTCATTGCAGTATGAATCTTTTTGTACATGTTTCCAATGTGTTTGGTATATTGCTCTTCAGTCATATCTGCTAGGTACTTTCCTCTGAACAACGGCTTGGCAATCGCATTCTCTAAAAAGAACAGAGCCCACGCCACACACCAGCCAATCTCGTGCTCTCCTTTAAACTTTTGAAGGTAAACACACTCCTTTGAGATACATGCGGCATTAATAAGATCTACAGGCTTTTTACATCTAGACGAAATTTCATCTTCAATCAGTGTTTGGTGTTTCGGAGAAATGTCACACAGATTTCTCATGTCGAAGAACAGAATTTTTACGACATGTGTACTCGGAAACGCTACACAACATACTATATGGCGAATGAACACTTTCAATGTCGTGTTATAACCGACATCATAACACAGAAAAAATACAACAGGCTTATCTGATGTACTGATCAGCTCGCAAACATGGGATCGATCTACAGTCGGCTCTTTAAAGACATTGTAAATGTCAAAGTCTACATAGCTTCGGCTGTTGAAGGCATATGTGTACTTGTCGGTCCTAGATGCAAAAAGTTTTTTGATTTTTAGGTTTGTTTGTACATTAACAGATGCAGGATGCGGTCGCAGGTGTTCAGCAGCAGACTCCATCGTATTGTGTGTTGTTGAGCTTCGTTTTCTCTGCCGAAACATGCTGGCAGCGCGACGAGTCACAGCCGCGACAGTACCAGCCCTCAGGCATCAGGTCGGGATGATCATTGCCCATGTCGACGTCCTCGGGCGTGACCCAGCCGTCATTCGAAGGACGCTCGACCTCGCGCTCCTCAGACCAGAAGTACATCTGCTCATCGGTTGAGCTCCGGACCACAGAGCCGTCGTCGAAGAAGCGGTAGCACGCACCGGTAGGATCACGCGCCACTGCCTGGTGCAGCGTCGGTTTCGGCGACCACATGGTGACGCTGCCGTCGGGGTTAAAGCGCCGAATACCGCCCCAGTCAAACCACGTGTACTGGGTCACCTCCCGAGCCCAGTACATCGGTGACGTCTCGCGGTAGTCAATCCAGCACGCCTCGATGATTCCGTTCACAAAGTCGAAGCCCTTCGGCGGAACGGGGCGAGGAGCCACGTAGACCTCCTTCCCCCCCTTCTTGTACGTGATGCACGTCTGGTCACAGGTCATGGCGTTGGTTGCAGTCATGGTCATCATCTTGTTGTTGTCTTGTCGCAGAAAGCTTGTGCTTCTCAGGCACTGGACACGGTTTGATTCGGAGCGTGTCACCCACACTCAGGACAAAAACCTGGGTACTCACAAATCCGTTTTGGCTGAGCCAAATCAACTGCGTTTTGGTTTTTATCAGCGTCATGAACAATGGTGAAAAAGCTTTTGTTTTTGATTTTACTGCTTTTTGTGGTTTATTTGGTTGCGTCGACTATGGGATTTACTAGCTGGCTATCAACATACAAGCCTATGGATACACCACAACCTGAGGGGTTAAGCTGTTAGTAGTCGTAATCCTCCTCCTCTGCCACGTACCGACCTTCACAGTTCTCGTTATCCGAGAGCTCCGGTGCACATACTGCGCAGTCGCCGTCCCCTACATGATACCCGATGGCAGCACAGCGCGATGGGTAGATATGTGCCCTATTAAGCTCGTAGTACTCCTCGTACGCAGGATCGCGCTCAGCAGCCACGAGTGCCTCCTCGTACTTGTCTGACTCCTCAAAGCAGTCGCACTCGTTATCCCAGTGCATCACATCAACGTCGTTCACATCCACCATGTGGTAGTTGATGAACGTACCGACTGTAGCATCTGTTGCTTCGTCGGTCGTATAGTATGTCGTATGCAGCGTTCCCGAAGGCGTCACCGTCTGGTGCATGAACGGCGCTTCTACCATCATAACCGATACCCACTCTTCGATGTTTCCATTTGGGAAAACCTTGCGGATCCAGCCGTCTGTGTGCCATGTAATATGCTCACCGTGTGCAAGCTCGATGCGCACAGGCGGTAGCATTGTCGTACCATTCTCGAAGGGAGGGAAGATCGGACGGGGCTTCATCATTTTGTCGTTGAAAGCTTGTGCTTCTCAGGCACTGGACACGGTTTTATCGGAGCGTGTCACCCACACTCAGAACAAAAACCTGGGCACTCACGGATTCGTTTTGTTCATCGAGGACTCGAACAGTCGCCCGTGATACACCATTTGAGAAGGATCGAACGAATTTGGTCATCTGCAGAATAGCCTATTGATCCGTTATTTTGTAAGATCGTCTCATACGCAGACCGGTTATCTGCATCTAGAGCACGTATTAGCGAATGCAGGACGTTATCCCGTGCAGACAAGACCTCCGAGAATACGCGCCGTAGATTTTGGATAACCGTTCTTCTATGAATGTCTGTACAGACTGTCAGAAATAGATCGGGTGTATCTGACATCTTTGTCAAACAAAAACATTAAACACTTTCTTATTCGTTTTAGATATTGTCTACCTCAATATCATCATCATTCTCCTCTACATGCTCAAACTCAAACCCTCCTTCTGCTGGAGCACCCGGTACTGTGATTGTGTTAAACTTGTCTAGTGTTACTGCATCCTCAAACTTCTTCCGAGTAGGGTCGCCTGCTGGCGGAATGACCGCAATGACTTCAAACGCCATTGAACCTACTAGACCGGTATTTGCTGCAAGAACAATCGAACCACCATCAATAAATGCCTGAGATTTTCCACGACCGCGTAGCGATCCTTTGATTGTTGCCTGAACAGACATCAATCGATCACCTTCAAAGTATGCGATGTTTATACGACCGTCACCCAACTTCTTTACAACCTTTGCAACATACACTCCGTCGCACTTTCCCTCCTTTGTAATGTCATCGATGTAGTCCTCAAGCAGCTGACGATTCTTCTTCGTGATGTTGCCCTCCGAATTGGAGCGCGCCTTATGACTTGAACCTCCAGTAGTATTGCGTGGCATCTTTATCTGATACTATACAGGCATACCGCTCCGTCATAAATCCGTTTTGAGATATTCTCTTTCACTATATCAAACCACACTGTCGAAGCTACTGGTCAACGTCGGGACAATCAATCAGAGAGTCAATCTCTGGAAGCGCGCGCTACCTAGTGTCACTCCCTTCTATGCAATCAAGTGCAACAATCTTCCTCCCGTCATCCGCACACTGAAAGAGTCTGGTTCCGGCTTTGACTGTGCTTCTTCAGATGAGTTTGAACGTGTTCGGGGTTCTGAAATCATTTATGCAAACCCGTGCAAATCTCGCTCCGAACTCGAGAAGGCGCAATCGATGAACATTAAATACGTTACGTTCGACTCACCATACGAACTCCGTAAAATTCATAATATAATACCAAACGTAAAACCAATCTTGCGGATACACGTCGACGACAAAGGCGGTGCCCGCATACCTCTCAATAAAAAGTTTGGAATGGCTTTGAACTTTGTTGATCAACTTCCTGCGCATATCCCTATCTACGGAATAGCGTTCCATGTGGGAAGCGATTGCAGATCTACAGATTCATACCAGTCCGCATTTACAACCGTACAACAGTTCTTGAACATTATTGGAAACCACTCCAAATTTACACCCGAGTTATTAGACATCGGTGGAGGGTTTTCTGGAAGCCCATTTAACGATTCTTTTTTTGAATTCAAAATAGCACCACTCGTACAGAAAAATATAGATCAACTACCTTTTGAACGCGTTATTTCAGAACCTGGACGGTTTTTTGCAGAGGAATGCTGCACTCTACACGTACCAGTTATCGGAAGAAAGACGTTGCCCGATGGAACAGAATCGATTACGATAGACGATTCCGTGTACGGCACATTTTCCGGCGTTCTGTTCGACGGGTTTAAACCTCATTTTAAGTGTCTCACGCAGGATGATACACGTGGTTTGATGCAATTTACCATCTTCGGTCGCACATGCGATTCCGCAGATCGTATTGCAGAAAGGGTTTGGCTCCCCAAAGACATCTTTGAGGGAGATATACTAGAAATTCCTTCTATAGGAGCTTATTCATACGTTTCCGCATCTGAATTTAACGGTTTCCCTCGTTGCGAGGTTCAAGAACTTTTGTAGCCATGTTTCTTTCCAACGTAATTGCGATCAGCTTTTACGGTCTTTGATGTTTTAGGGCTCGTGTTCTTTGTGTATACTGCAAGCGCATTCAACTTGCGATATACAGAAAGTGCGCCATATCTACGTGTAGCCTTATTGAGCGCGCGATGACGTGTTGATGATTTCGCCTTTGTTGTGTATCCATATCTTCCGAGCTCACCTTTCTTTAGGGGACCGATACCGGGTACACACCGTGGTCTGCTTTTACGCGTATTGCGAATCTTTCCTGCTGGGCAATCTCCTGCCATTTGTTAGTCTCGCATATTATTTTAACCAATGACAGCGTATTCTCTCCAAGAATGTGTATGATTCACCGAATATCTTTGTAAGGTCCTCTGGTTTCTCACACATTGCAAGAACGTGGTACAAAACGGGATTCTTTGCTGAGAAGAACATTGGCTTCTTGGTATCAAATACCGGCTTCAAATCTGGATATGATGTATCCATTGTGTGTTTGTCGTCGATCTTCGGTTCGTCTTTCTTATCTGCAATGTTGTATGCAATAAACTCTAGTGCGAGAGCCTTCTTTTCATCAATCTGTTTGTCCTCTCCAATCGTTACATCTATACCCTTCTTGAGCTGTGCAAGAATCTTTGGTACGTCAAACTCTGTTGGCGCCTCTGTTTCTTTCTCGGATGCTGAAATATTCTTTTCTGCAACATCTTTATGTTTTCCATACGTTGATGCAAACGGTATAACCTCAAACAGTTTATCACCCTTGTCATTTTTCGCTTCCGACAGATACTCCAAATAGGGTCCCATCGTCTCACGCATCTCTTCAGACCCGAAATATATATACTCGTAAAACTTTCCGCCAACTCTATCACAAAATTTAGCGCCGTCTATGAGTTTTGCATAATAGTTCGGAGCAAGAGACGAATCCTCAGGTGTTATACACTCTGGATGCTCAATAATTGAACGCTCAACGGACGTATTTGACAGATCCTGGTATGTGTAATAATCCGTTAACCAAGAATACTCAATTGGCAGTTGAATGTACGACAGAGGGCACTGGTACTTGAATATATTAAACACGAGTGAAAGTACACGCTCACAAGACTTTCCAGGGTTTGCTATATTCGAAAGTTTCCAGGTCTCGAGCAAATCGAGTGCTGCAGGAGTATTCGCAAAGTATTGAATTCTCCCGGATGTCTCGAATATGTACGGATCAAAACATACGTCGTTGCGCAGATATGCATCATCGGATCTTGGATCAATGTTGTAGCCTCTTGCCATAAAATCGACACCATCAATGTCAAATAGTTTCGGGTATGTATTTATGCGCATATCGCCATCAAGATAGACCACCGCTAGATCTGAACCATTCGGACCCTTGCCTTTGCACTTTTCAAGCACCTTCTTGATAAACACTGGTTTCGCACTTAGAGCATCTTCAAACGTGTATTCTACAGTTATAAAGTTGCAATTGACCTTGCGGCAGTCGCTCTCGAAACGTTCAATCATCGCATCGTATGTGATTGCAGCAGCCTCTTTGTATAGTTTAGTCTCCGCTTCCTCTTTGCTAATGCTCTTCTTTGCTGCATAGTCTGCAATACGCTTCTCCTTATCTTCTCCTGCACGCGGTTTGCAAGGATGCTCACTATTTGGGTTTAGTTTACCTTTACCCCACCAATAGGTTGCAATTATAAACTTACTTGAAGGGTTAATAATTGTTGGCTCAGGTAGTTCTGTGTTCTCAACTATTGCAATAATCGTTTCTGGCGTTGATGGAGAAACGTCTACAGCATTGTCAAAGTTTGGCTGGGCTATCGTATCTACAGGTACAGGAGATAGTGGAACGCCTTGAGTGGTAGTTGCAGGTACATTTGTTTCAGGAAGAGGTGCCTCGACTGGTCTACGAGGAGTTTCCAATGTTGGCGGAACCAGTTCGTCGTTTGTAAGCGCAGGCATAGGTGCAGGCGTTGGCGGAACGGTGTCTTCAGCTGCAGGCGCTGGTGCAGGGGCAGGCGTTGGTGGAACTAGTTGTTCTGATGCAGGCGTTGGTGGAGCAGGCGGTTTCTCTGCGCTTGGGGCTGGAACGGTTGCAGTACTACTACGTCTGGATGAAGGCTGATACTTATGGGGTGTTCGACCATCAAGTGGTCCAAACCCAGGAGACGGAGATGTCGGGCGGAATGGAGGTTTTGCATCACCAAGCTTTCTTCCTTTCTCACGTAATACACTACTTGCAAGTCCTTTTCTAGTTGTTGCGAGTACCGGTTTGTATCCTACACGTCTAGTAAAGTCTCTATCCTGACCTCCCTTCTTCTGCTTCCGGGTTCTCATTATACAATACATCCAAAATGGATCGGTCCAGCTTGCGTATCAATTCAAAACAACTACTAGAATGATTTCTAATATTGGTGCTATCATTAACTATGCATCTCAGCTAGAGAGCACGGATCCCGCTTCTCAGGCGTATCTGTGGTTCCTTTCTCGTCTTGACATCAATAAGTTTGTTCAGCGATCAATCGTTGCTAGTCGAATGATGTCTGAGGTTCGCATGGTCGCAGTCGAGTATAGCATTCATGACTACCTTCCATGCGGGATGCCAGTACGAGAGGCTGTTCATGCATTCAGTATCTGTTCTATGCTGAACCGGATGCTTGGTTGTACGTTTGTATACGAACGACGCAAGCCTATGCGTAATTGGCTTTCTACGACGCGATTCCAAATTATGGTATCGTGGAACGCCACTGAGTTTGTGCCATCACGTATTGAGCCATATCACGAGTTCCAAATGAAGAAGGCGTACGATCGTGACAATATGTTCCGCAAGAACTATCGTATTGTCAATGATGAGGCTCTCGCAGCAGAGCACAGTGAAGATATTGCCGAGCGTCTTGCAGACTTTCGTCAAGAGATTGCAATGAACAACCGACTTGCGGCAGGTCTGATTTCTCCGATGTCAACTGATTAAAACGGATTATGTACGATACCGTTTTTTGGTATATCATCTGTTACGATGACCACTGCTGTTCTCGCACTATCAACTGTTCTGATGGCAACGATTGTTGGCTATACCGCTGCACTCTGTTTCGACATGGAGGATTCATCACTTGCAGTTGGTATCTTTATCATGATTGCACTATGGGCTCTGATTACAACGTCATGGTCTGTTCCAGAGACTTACAGCGTTATTAACCGGTAAGTACAATGGATCTGATTGTTGTAGGAACGACACTTGAAACACAAACATCAATAAAACGCAGAAACAACCTTTTTGCGTGTATGTCAAAGTTCGGAATACCAATACTCTTTAATTTCGGAATAAAGCAGGAACGAAAAGATCAGATGACGTACGTCATGTATAAAATAATCAAAAATGCACTTGAATTATTCAAGAAATCCGGGTTTGAGTACGGTATAATATGCGATGACGACTTTCAGCCGCACGACGACTTTTTGTCTGAACTTCAAAAAACGGTTGAACTTTTACCTTCCACATGGAGAAGTTTGCATTTGTGCCCAGGATACTTCTGGGGTAGAAGATTCAGAAGGTGTGTTACTGCTGGGAAGTTCGACCCTGAAGGCGATGTTGGGTCACTTGTGTCGCATTCTTCGGGTCGTTTTTTCGTAGACTGCGACCCATCGGTATTGTATAGACATTTTATGTGGCTTGGAGGTCCAATTGCAGTGCTGGTCAACAGACGTACAATTGACGAGTTTATCAGCGAATATGACAGAATGTTTGCCGAGAAACCAGACCCGAATGACGTGCTATTTGTTCGAATGCTAAATAAAGATGATTTCATTTGCAGAGAACCACAATTAGGATTTGAAAACGAACAAGGAGGGTCAACGTATTTATGAACATTCTGTTCAGATATACAATGGCAGGTCTGCTTTTCACGAACGAGAAGCTATTTCTGTCTGGCTACAAGGCATATAAGGGACACATTACTGGCATTGGCGGAAAACAACATCAGGGTGAAAGCTTGTTTCAAACAGCTATCCGAGAAACGATCGAGGAACTATTTGGAATCAAAGATATATCTGCAGGTATAGTTCGTATATTCGAAAAGTCAGTACAATACTACAAAATTATTGAGAACGGGGGGTTTACTCACTTTTTGTGTTCATTCGACGAGTTGAACGTCTTTTTAGGGTTTGTACGAGTAAGTTTTGACTCATCTCCGTATTACGATAGAGTACCACATAATCTGGAAGAACTACTTTTGAAACGGAAAAATGCAGAACGAGCAGAAATTACTCATCTCTGTCTACTCCCGTTTGTGTTTGAGTCTAGAATCGCACGGCATTTAATCAGCGACATTAACCTCTGCGTGCTGCCTGCTTCCACGACGTAGAACAGACCGCACATTGGTACATCCATACCACATTGTCCTTATCAATTTGTACTCCCACAATATCAGACTCGCCTCCACGAGAAGGACAGGTCTCATTTGGGCACTGGAATGTATTAAAGCGTGGAAGTGTCGGGTCCTGGGTCAGATAAGGATTGGTTGCCAGCCTAGCCGTCGTACTCTCTCGAAGATTGTGTTCGTACAAAAGAGCGGGTGCATCCTCGTAATATGGACATTTTCTGCATTTTAGTTTGATGGTTCCGTCCGTCGTCTGCTCAACCGTGTATAGCATATTCTGACAATCTTTACAGAACTTCATTGTACTGTAAAAATATCAAAGATTGTCAAAATATCCATTTTGTCTGAAACGGATCGTTTTTTCTGTTGACTCTGAATATCCCAGTCGAAAAATGCCTGTCACAGAGAACCTCGAGACTTATTTGGAGCGCAAGCGTGTTCACGGGAATGAGAAGCACACCCATTATACTACCGGGTCCTCGAAGGACAATGGTAAGTATTATATCGGGAGCGATGAGCTCCAGACCTTTTATGAGCTCTACTATGACTATGTAGAAGTACAGCGTCGCCCTATCTGGCTCATTGAGGCACCCTCTGCAATCGGATGCATGCGTGTAGACCTAGACTTTGCGTATGATGGCGATGTAACCACGAATCAACACACGACGGAGCAGATCGTCAAGTTCTGTAAAAGTTATGTTGATGCGCTGCGTTCATTCGTTGTTGTACCCAACGAACTAGATGTATACGTCATGGAAAAGAAGCGTACGACTCCAGGCAAGAACAATATTAAGAAGGGCGGTATTCATATTCTGATTCCGTCCGTAAAATCAAATAAACATGTTGAGAAGTCTGTACGCGACATGGTACTCACTCAAATGCAAGACATCTTTGGTGATCTTCCATTGAAGGAGAAGGAGTGGGACAAGGTGTACGACAAGGCAATCGCAAATCGTTCGACTGGCTGGACTATGTATGGATCTCGTAAGCCTGATGGTGGACTACCATACCTAGTGAGTTCCGTTCTACATATGACTCCGGATAACGTAGTCGTCGAGAACAAACATTTCGAGCCAACTCCTGAAAATCTAAAACTGTTTAACACTCATGCATCGAAGGATGATGAGACTCCACTGACTGATCGGGCAAAGGAGATTTTCGGAGAGCTCCCTGACAATTCTGAGACTGTTCGTATTTCAGGCGGCGCTGCTGTGCGTCCTGGTCGTGGACGACCTGCTGAGCGTAAACTTCCAGGTAGCCGTGATTCATCTCCGAATGCTGGTATGCTTCTACGTCCGCTGACAGAAGAGGAGCGCAAGTATATCCATCAGCATGTGATGAATCTATCTCTACAGCGTGCAGATGAATATCACGACTGGATTCTTGTTGGTCAGTGTCTGAAGAACATTCATCCAGATCTGTATGACGAGTTTGAGGAGTTCAGTCGTCAGAATCCAAAGTTTGATCTACGCGGATGCATCAAGCAGTGGAATGCATTCGGTTATCGCAATGACGGTCAGAAGGTTACGATCGCATCTCTGAAGTTCTGGTCAAAGACTGACAATCCAGAGCGCTACAAGGAGATTGAGGACAAGAACGTAATCAACAAGATCGATATCTCTGTGGGTGGAACGGAATATGATGTTGCTTCAGTCGTGTATGCAAAGTATTGCGACATCTACAAGTGTGTTTCATTCGGAAAGAACGTCTGGTACAAGTTTACTGGACACGTATGGCACGAGCTAGATCGTGGTGTACAGCTTCAGCAGGAACTTTCTACTGAGGTTGCTCGTCTATACAAGCAGCGTGCAAACTACTATGCGAACCAGCTTACCGACGGTTCCGTAGATATGTGTACCTCGAAGCAGCAGCCATGTGGTTGTGCATTCTGCGATATTCAGGAGAAGGAGAAGGCATTCGACAAGATCTATAACAAGCTCAAGACTACCAAGTACAAGGAGAATGTCATGAAGGAGTGTCGTGAGCTGTTCCTGGATGAGACGTTCATCAAGAAGGTTGACGAGGACCGGTTCTTGCTGGCATGCAACAATGGCGTCTTCGATATGAAGACTATGACGTTCCGTGATGGTAAACAGGAGGACTATCTCTCATTCTCTACGAATCTCGATATCGATCCAGATATGCCATACAATCGTTATCAGGCGTGGCCAGAAGTAGAAGAGTTTATCCAGCGTGTTCTTCCAAACGAGGTAGTGCGCGAGTACTTTATGAACCACATTTCAATGTGTCTTGCAGGTCTCGGTTGTCAGCGGTTCCATATTCTGACCGGTACTGGTTCGAACGGTAAGTCGATGTTGATGAATCTTGTTGAGACTGCTTTGGGCGATTATGCGTGCAAGGTTCCTATCTCGTTGATTACTCAGGGACGCAACAAGTCGAGTGCAGCGTCTCCAGAGATTGTTCGTCTGAAGGGTCGTCGGTTTGTGACGATGCAGGAGCCAGATGAGGCTGTTCCGATTAATACCGGACTCATGAAGGAGATTACTTCTTCCGAGAAGATTCTTGCTCGCGATCTGTTTGCTGGATCGAAGCAGATGACTGAGTTCGAGCTGCAGTGCAAGTTTCATCTTGCATGTAACGAGAAGCCGAAGGTGAATACGAATGATGGCGGTACTTGGCGCCGTTTGGTTGTAATCAACTTCCTTTCCAAGTTCGTACAGAATCCAGGTCCAGGTCAGTTTAAGCTCGATCTGTCAATCGAACAGAAGGTAAAGTCTGATGGATGGGGTCGGGCATTCCTTGCATACCTGATCCATTTGTTCAAGAAGCATGGTGGATCGATTTCTGCGCCACCAGATGTTGTACTGGAGTACACGAATGAGTATCGCGAGGAGAATGATGCAATTACCAAGTTTATTCGAGAGTGTACTCGTCCGGTTGTTGACGATGAGGTTGTTGTGCCCATTCGCAGGGAAGCGCTCACAGATACTTTCAAACAGTGGTGGGAGGCGAATCGGGGTACTCGAGATTGGAAGATTCAGGAAATGCAAAAGTCGGTTGAGACTGCGTATGGTAAATATCAGCGTGGTGGATGGACTACATTCCAACTCCAACACGATGAGTAGTTTGTATTCACTCATTACTTGCGACGGTGACGACGACCAGCCTTTTTCGTCGAATGCTTACGACGACGACCGCCCATTAGCTTGCGCATTGTGCGTTTCGCACCGGCAATAATCTCTTTCATAGCAGAAGCCATTTGTATGCTGTTTACATTTTTTACGCGCGGCGAGAGTGCTTTCTGCGGTGACGACGACCAGCTTTCTGTCCCGCCTTCATCGTCTTACCACCCTTGCGGCGATGACGACGACCGGCGGCAGACGTGTATGGTCCAGGCATAGTAGGCGCAGTGGCGCCAGTAGGAGAGATTGGCGCAGGTGCTACGGGCTTCTCCTCCTCTTTCGTAAAAAGATCAAATGGCCACATATTTATTACTTCACTTGTATATTCTTTTTATCCATCCACTGGCATATCTATCGAGTAGGCGAATTGAAATTAGCGCCATTAGTAACGCGAACAGCAAGTGTACAAGGCTTACAAATACTTTGCCTAGCGCAAATTCCATTCCAAATATGTTTACTGTAAAATCATGTGCCTCTTTTATAGGATCCGAAAACGGTCTTAACAAAGGCACGATAAAATCCCTATTCAGATTCTTGAAGAACTCTGTGAATGCATCACCTAAATAGAGCGCAAGCGCTGATAACAATAGCAACTCGTGTATACTATTCATTATATCTGTGTGAGTTCCTTTTTGTTTGCATCAGATAATGGACACAAGGTTCTGGGGTCCATCGGGGTGGCAATTTTACCATATGATGGCGTATGCATATCCCGATAACCCAGACCCTAAAACGAAAGAGAGATTTGAGTTACTGTTTACTTCGATAAAAGACGTTCTTCCATGTAGATTCTGCAGAGAGAGTACTACAAAGTTTACATCTGAAGAGCCTCCAAGATTTGACAGTAGACGTGTATTGACAAAATGGGTATACGATCTTCATAACAAGGTCAATGCTAAACTACGCGGACAGTGTAAGGAGGATCCCAAAGTGATATGTCCTCCACCGGACCCAACTCTGGAAAAAGTAGATGAAATCTACTCAGATCTTCTGAAGAAGGATCCTTCTGCGCCTCTTGGGCTTGATTATCTTTTTTGCCTCGCATACAATTACGGATCCAATCCGGCAAAACAGGCATACATGAACACATTTGGTGTATTGCACTATATCTATCCTTTCAAAGAATTGCGTAAACTAATCGATATCGCAAGACGCGAAGTCTTTTTAGATAGGAACACCTTCTTCAAGTGGTGGTACACTAACGCAAAACGTCTGTGCAAAGAGACTGGCTGTGAACTAGGTTCTTTACGAGGAACCTTACAGAAATACGGTAGATATAAGAGCGGTTGCAATAGGGGAAAAACATGCCGGAATGGCAGAAAGGTTCGTGATCATAACAAAACATTTAAAATAACACACGAACGCTTACTGAAATTATAACTCTCCTTTTGAAATAATATGTCCACGCATACCTTTTCGCGAACAAGTGCTGGCTCAGAAACATTTACAGTACCATCAGGTGTTTGGTATGTCCAGAGCTGTACTATGATAGGAGGCGGTGGCGGAGGCGGAGGAGGCAGTGGAGGCGCAGGTGGCGGTGGTGGTGGCTCTGCGTTTCCATATATCGTTAAACCCAATGTCATTCTTCAAGGAGGAAACACTGTTAGCTGTATTGTAGGTGCGGGAGGAGCTGGAGGCGCCGGCGCTTCAAACGGGTCCAACGGCGAAGCGACTACTGCGACCTTTCCAAGCGGCGGTGGTACATTTACATCCGGCTATGGCGGTGGCGGTAATTCTGGTTCTAATGGCGGAGACGGCGGTGCAGGTGGAAACGGAGGTCTTGATGGAGATTCTACATTTGGTCTTGTTGGAGGTGCTGCAGGTGCAAATGATAGTACTGGCTTTGGCGGCGGTGCCGGTGGTACAGTATCATCTGTAAACGGTGCTGCTGCAACAGGTGCAGGTGCTGGTGGTGGTGGTGCATATGGTTCAGGAACAAATACCGGAGGAGCAGGAGATGAGGGTTCTATTACCATAGTGCTTTTGAATGTCGATATTCTTGCCGATGCAAAACCATTCGTGCTTTTGGCAGATACTATAGCCGGCGGTGGAAGCGTCTCTGTTTCGGGAGACGTAGGCGCAGTAACTGCAAATGCGATAACATCTGGCAGTGTTGTATCCCCAGGTGTTTTGCACTCCTTGAATGATGCTGCTACACAGGCTGCCATCACGGACGCACAAGCTGCTTACACGTACCTACAAGGTCTGGATTACGATTACGACTGGTCTGGAGACACTTTGGGCGGTACACATCCTACGGTTACACCCGGAGTATACAGATTTGTAGGAGACTGTCGTGTCGGCGGTCTTCCACCGGTCTCATTAACGTTCGATGGTCCGGGATTATATGTCATCCAAGCAGTTAAATCAGCACCATCCGCTTCGGATGGTAGATTTATATTCGACGATAATGCAGTCATTAGCTTTACCAACGGTGCCATCCCAGATGCGGTATACGTTGTTGCAGAGAACGGTATTATATTGGGAGCGTCCACGTCTGCCAGTCAAAACATGATTTCAAGAGTTGACATCAACTCCTCTCCTACAGGAGTTCTAGCGCTCACTGGAAGATTGTTGGCTCCGTGGGGCACTCTAACGATAGACGGAACCCAGGTAACACCGCCGAACCCATACTGTTATGGTAAGGGTTCAAAGGTCCGCACTATAGACGGTTATGTTGAGATAGAGAAGCTAAAAGTTGGCGATGAGATCATTACATATGGTAATCTGAAGGATGGCAATGTTATAAACCCGGGAACGATCGAGATAAAAAAGATTTCATTCGTAGGGAAGCGTGTATTTACAAATTTAACAGAGGCTTCGTATCCTCTCAAATTCAGCAAGAACTCGCTTGGAGAGAACAGACCATGTGAGGATCTAACTATCTCTCCAAACCACGGAATTCTACAGCATGGCTATCTAGCTGTTGCATCATCATTTGTTAATGGTACAACCATCGTAAAAGATAAACGTTCATTCATAGAGTATTATGCAGTACAGTTCAAGGAGCACTGCGTAATGGATGTTAATGGTGTGCTCTCCGAGTCGTTACTGCATGGTAGAGAGGTATTCGAGCCCATTAACGTTCCAGTTGCACAATCGAATAATATCGATACCGCATCTATATCAGTCCCCACTTTTTAAGTGCATTTCTACAAGCATTCTGTTCTGCTTGTTTTTTAGTTGATGCATTCCCTGTGCCTAGAATCTCTCCAGAAGGAGAACATACAGCCATAGTGAATTCTCCTTTCTTATCATCTGCTGTCGTGATCATTTTATAAACCGGAGTGTAATGATATGTTTGCTGACACTGTTTCTGCATTCTATCTTTGAAGTTGTCGTCTTCGCGTAGAAGTGTTGGTATGTCTAGAAATTTCTCGATGATATTCACGATGAATTTGTAGACAATTGTGTAATCTTTATTGCTATCTAGCCATAGAGCTGCAATAAACGCTTCTAGAACATCACCTAGTTTCTCGATATTTTCACGTCCATTCTCAGGCTTCATGCCCTCAACGTGCTTTGAAATTACAAAGAACTTTGAAAGGTTGAGCGAGTCTCTTGCTAGAATACCGAGCGTCTGATTTCGAACAATCAGTTTGCGAGTGTTTGTTAGAAATCCAGGCGATTCTCCTGGAAATCGAGTATATAGATAGTTTGCTACGACTGCTCCAAGCATAGAGTCTCCCAGAAATTCAAGCTGTTCATACGATTCTGTTTGAAGGTCCATGACACCTGAGGGACATTGTGCAAGCGTTGCAGGTTCACCAGTTAGTGTAGTATATTCCGATCTCCTGACATATGTAGAATGAATCATAGCCCTCTGAAACATAGAAATATCGCGTACACTGTAAATTGTGATCCCGCATGTGCGCAGAATAGAGAGTATATCCTCTGCACATAGGGGGGTATTCTTTGGATTATACGGTGAATACTCCATTGGTGATCCAGACATTTATATTTACTACTGTTAATCCATTTTAAATGTAGTGTTTGAACAGCTCCATGACTTTGTCCTCTGTGTACTGGAAATATCCATTCGAGGAAACAACCTTTGGAACCCAGTTTGTCAGTATTTCAACAAGTTCATCGTAATTTCGATGTGTGACTGCACAATCCTTAAGCGTCTCCAGGTGGTGTCTGTTTTCGGTTACGACAGATATGCTTGCAATAACAGGCTTATTGCAAATTGAAAACTCCCCGCATGCTATCCCAAACGACTCTCCTTGTTTTCTACCATAAAGCATAGCATCACACGTGTTTATAAACTTACGTTTGTGTTCTATATCTGCGGTTCCAGGCAAGAACATTACGTTTGCAGACTCTTCACAAAATCGTTTAAAATTCATAAATAGAAAGTAAATGTTTGAGTGCTTTGCAGATACGTCTTTCACAGCCTGGATAATATACGGTATATTAAATTGATCCGCACCACCATAACATCCAAACACTGTTGCATCTTTTGGTATGTTCAGTTGTTCTCTCAGATTTTCAGTAGTTGGATGAACCTTTACAATATTAGGAAGCACAGGGACATCAGGTGTTCCGTTCTCTCTGTTCAGAGTGTCCGATATAGACGTATAGTGCGTACCATGAGGACGTCTTGTATCAAAAATAGCATGAATAATAGATTTACAAGACGTTATGTTTAGCTCATCGGGGATGCCATACTTTTCAATGAAAACTGAGTCAATGTTATTTTGCTGAATATACTCTTCGATATCTTGAGGATGCGTATAGTAAAAAACTGTGAATCGAGATTCAAACATTTTGTATGCATCTGGATGGACATCGATTGGCGACACTTTTAGTGCTAGTTGTAAGCTACGAGTGATTATGATAGACTCGTTGTGAAGTAAACGTTCATTTGCATCGGCGTAATTGTAAAGGTTTACTTCACTACCTCTGAGTGTCAACTTATTAGTCAAAAATGCAATCTTTTTCATTTTTGGTTTTGTTGTGTTTTCTTTTTGTTTTTGATTACTTGACACGAACGAATGCATGCATGTTGAACTCGTCATCGCTGCTAAGGACGCTCTGGTTGTCGGCAACAACCGTCTCGTCGTCCTCCTCCACCGGGTCGCGCGCACGAGCGCGCTTGAGCGCCTCAATACCACCCACGCAGGACTCAATATCCTTCTCGAGCTTCTTCAGCTCACGCTGCTGAGAGCGCTCGCAATAGAAGTGCATCTCCGGGTGGCGCACATACTCGTCACGCAGGCTCAGCAGCTGCGTCAGCAGCGGCGTTACCGGGACAATCTTCGGTGAGTTGAGCTGTCGGCGCTTGTTGTCAATGCGCGACGCCCAGACGAGCCAGTCGTTCCAGTTCTTGAAACGCTTCTCGATCTTTGCGCGGCGCTTCTCCTCCTCCCACGCGGCGCGGGGAATGCGGAGGTACTTGGCATCGGCGAGGTCCTCCTCGTACTTGATCTCGTCACCCCAAGAGGCGCAGATGAAGACAGGCGGAATCGTCATGGTCGTGGACATTTTGCTTGCTTGTTGCAGAAAGCTTGTGCTTCTCAGGCACTGGACACGGTTTATCGGAGCGTGTCACCCACACTATACCTGTTTGTCCGGATACTCACGAATCCGTTTTGGTTAGTTCGATCTTTATCAAACAAAAACATGCAGTTCACATATGGATTAGGTTTGCGCCATCCTGACGTAGGCGCTTGATCTCACTGAGACACCAAAGGAACTCTTCGTGCTCTCCATTGAAGTGATTTGTTAGCACTCCAATACGATCTGCCATTCGTTCCTTCTCAACGGCGTCAGTAATCTTTGCGTAGTACCTTTTAGCTGCCTTAATCTCATGAGAGAGGCGAACCAGTTCATTCTTGGCGGCAGTGCGCTTTGCGCGCAGATGCGTGATGTATACTTCGGTGTCCATCTTGTCCTCCACTAACCAAAAAACATACAGGTCTCACGAATCCATTTTTATGGACTACCTCAGACTTGTTTGGTAGCGATATCTAGTGCCTTTGCGAGTACTCGACGCAACTCTGGTTCCGAATACGTTGCAAGGATACTCGCCACCGCATCCATCGTCCGCATATAGGTGTTCGCAAAATGGTCATTCGGATGAGTCTTTGGAGCAGGATCTTTACATGCAGGGCAGTAACCTTCATCGCGATGACCAATAGGTAACTCTCCGTATCCGTCTACATACTTCATATAGATATCCGCATGAGGGCGTTTGTCTGCACACACGCAGCAGATCTTGTCCCATAGTTCACATCCCATGTGACCGCACCACCGAATCTCAGGGATAATGATTCGAGGTGCAGCATTGTCGTACTCCTTGTTGAACACCTTCATATGTACCGTACAGCGTCCGAACTGACATGCATTCTTCTTGCAGCGCTTGCCTGACTTGGTCTTCTGGGAACAACGGGGCATCTTGGTGGTAGTATTCAAAAACAAAAACATGCAGTGAATCTGTTTTGGTTTAATTATTTCAGCGATTAGTGACTGCAGACATTGGCACCCGCATTCGTACGCACTGGGTTACGGCTAATAAATGGTCCACGGCGAAGACCGTCAATCGTATCCATGATGCATTCGATCTCATCTTTGATCTCAAAGATCTTTTGATCGAGTGCCCGCATCTGTGCAGCCAACATGGAATCCCCAGTTGCTACAAACTTCTCTGCAAGCACAGACTGATCGATCTGTGCACGCTTCAGTTCTTCCGTAAGTTCCTCCATCTTCAGACGCGCAGCACAGATCATGTTGGCACACTTGGGGCAGGTGGACATCTTTGGTATAGCTTGTGCTTCTCAGGCACTGGACACGGTTTGGTTTCGGAGCGTGTCACCCACACTATACCTAATTCTTTGGGAACTATCGAATCCATTTTTGTTAGTGCATAACCTAAAAACGTTATGTCTTTTTGTTTATGTGTTTAGTAGTTAAGAGCCATTTCGACCTCTGCCTGAAACGCAAACGCACATGCATCATCAGTGAATGCGAACTCGAAGAGGCGTCCAACGTTTAGACTCTCCATCGTCGATCGGATAATGACCTTCTTTTCGCGCAACGTCTTCACCTCGACGATTCCTGAACAGTTGATCATATGACGAACGCGCATACCGTTGTAACAGAGCTCGTCGACGACCAAGAACGTCTTTCGGTGAAGGGCGCGGAATAGCGCCACGCGGAATTCCCTGATCGCGCGAGGAGACACGTCGAGTGCTGGAACAATGCGTCCCTCATCCCGCTCCTCACGAACGATCGGAACCTCGATCCATGCCCGTTCGTCCATCTGGGCATACATCATATAGATATCGTGCGTACGAATAGGCTCTGGAGCATGAGTTGCGAATACGTTAGTCGTGGGCATCTTGGTTGTGTTCTGTATTGTGGGAGACTCAGTATGTCGATGATTGACAAATGAATCCGTTTTCATTGGCAGAAGATTGCACAAACACGCACAAAAGTGTATTCCTTTTTTATAGGAACAGTGCAGCCCTGTCACGCACTCCTTGAGTTATTCCTCCCCATGACCAGAACGTTATAATCCTATCCCAGTTACGAATTGGAATATCTAGTTTCAGGTTATAAAAGTAGTCTGGGTCTCTTACAGATTCAATGTAAGATCCATAAATGTTATACTCACTGAACTTGTTGAACCGTCTGTGTGAAACTAGATCCCAAAAATGATGCACTCCATGTTTCTGACATATAGAGGCGACGCAGTTCTTTGTAGCAGGTCTGGTAAGTACAAAGCCCGGAATGCACATTGCTTCGTAAAGTGTGTTTTGCATCAGAACACGGTCAGTAGACTCTTTCCAGCATATTGCACCTCCAGCAGCTTCCCATAAGCGATATGACCAAATCCATTTGCCGTTGTGCTTAAAGTCTTCTGGAGTTGTTTTCGAGCATAACATTTGATCACTGTCGAGCATGAGTGCAGAATCAGTGTCGCAATATTCTGTCCAGTGCAGTTTGATGCTCTGTTGCCATAAATACCCAACACCGCCTTCGATATACAGTCCATGGATTTGCGGTACAGCTATATATCGAATGTGAACGGGTATTTTCTTGATTGTGTTCAGGTATTCAGGCGGTATCGGTGCTCCTTCATCACTAATTATAAGGACGTAATTGAACCCTTCTGCGTATTTTTCTATGCTGGGTAACAGGAACTGCAGCCAGCAGTGATCTTTGCCACACGTTTTAATGAAAATGCAGGTTGACATTATTGTTCTGTACAAAAAATATGAAAGTATAAAACGATGATATTAATTCAAGTATTAAAGTAGAATCATATAGTAAGTTATGTCGTCCACCTCAGTCGCGAAACAAGACATTGTTCCAAAATATTCAAGATCATGGTTTTCTCCTTCGAATTTCAAGGTACTGAACAGTTTCAAACATCAAGAAAACCTTATGTTTCTAGAGATTGGTTCATTTGAAGGCTGTAGTGCCAACTATTTTGTTGACTACTTTCTGAGCGGAAGTAATTCAAAAATAACATGCATCGACCCGTGGATAAAGTATTCTGAGTCGACTGTTGCGAAATTGGATGAGTGGGACAATGTTATCAATGAAAGTACGTATGATATTTTTGTGAGAAACACAAAGGCAAATTCGGATAAAATTATAATAAAACGAGGACTCTCAAAAGATATACTGCCAACACTTCAGCAAGAGTATGATTTTATCTATATTGATGGTGACCATTCTGAGAAAGCTGTATGGATAGATGCAACGTTAAGCTTCGCCATCCTGAAAGTAGGAGGGACAATGATATTTGATGATTATGAATGGAATGTTGGAGATAAATCTCCCAAAGATGCAGTAGATAGATTTTTAAAGGAATACAGTGATAAGATTAAAGTTTTATTTATAAATGAGCAGGTCGGTATACAAAAAATAAGTAACTAAGGATCGGACGCTAACCAAAACGGATCCATTAGTTTCCAGCGCAAACGGATGTCGTTGGAAGCTATAAGAAGTGACACGACGAAGATGAACACGATTATCACGACTATCAAGACGACGATGACGACGGCGGCGAAGGAGGTTGCACCGGCATATGGTGTGACGGATGTTGATGCGTTCTTGGCTGCTCTTATGGAGCGCATGGACGTCTCAACGAAGACTACAAAGAAGGACAAGAAGGAGAAGAAGGTGGAG
>JACCDP011575812.1_pt1 | contig 22419 bp, 27 predicted proteins | sample 7445841 | NCBI WGS metagenome assembly JACCDP01 (sample SAMN15323441, study PRJNA562643) | freshwater metagenome | isolation source: river surface water | place: USA:Blue River Watershed | collected 2017-08-17
CGACACCACCGCACTCGACCGCAGCAACAAGCTGTATGCGGCTGGGGTGTTGAAAGAACTCAGTGCAGGTGCTTTTACACATCAACGCAGTTTTGATTTGCGGTTGTTAGACAAAGCCGCACAACTTCGCAAGGAGGCTGAGAAATGACCTCCACCGACATCGCCTACTGCGTCAGCCAAGTCTGCCCATCACGGGCAACGTGCCGCAGGGCGCATCCACCGCAGTACGCGAAATGGCTTCCGATGTCGGATTTCTACGAATCCGGTACGCAGATGTGCGTGATGTACCGGCCTTATTGGAATGAGGCGGAATCGTGAGTCTTTACTTCCGTAGCGCGTCAGCAATCGGCCCTGCAATTTTCTCCACACTACGACCGACAACGTAGCCGCCAAGCCCGAACTCGACAATCGACCACAGCTTCAAGTATTCGGCCTCGCTCAAGTTCGGCGCGGCCCATCCAAACCAGCGCGCCACGATAAGGCCGCAGAAGGTAAGCATTACCAGCGGACGCCAGTTCGCCGCCAGCCAGTGCGACGACGCGGCCTCAGTCTTAACAATGTCGGCCTGTGCCATGAATACGGCGAGAAATGTTTGTACCTTTGCCCGTTCTGCCTCTCCGGCATCCGGCCAGAACTTGTCAATCAGCGACTTACCAACTTCAAGCAATCCAGTTACAGGGTCTAGCGCCATTTCACTTCTCCCTCGGCCATATCAGAATTGTCGTCAGCAACATCGGAATCACGACTACCAGCAGAATCGCCGCATCCACGAACCACGCGCAATCTCTGATCATGTCGCCATCTCCGTATGAATTCGTGCGCCGAAGTAACCTGCGACGGGAACGGTGCATCGTCTCGCAGCCGCAAGGTTCCGATATGGTAGCGCATGAGTTTGGTCATGACACATCCAGCCAGACTTCCTCGCCACGTTGCTCTGCGGCCTTCAGCGTCATCAACAACCTGTCGTTGATCCACTTGCAATTCGCCACACCTGTCGACGTCCTGACCTGGCCAAGCAAAGGGCACCCTAGCGTATCTTCAGGCCCGTTGCCGCCATGAATCCTGATACCTCTGAACTCCGGTACATCAAGGACTTCAGGCATCTCTTTCCCAAATCTGCGCGACATAGATACGATCACTCGATAGCGCCCTTGCGGGATGGCGGACTCACCATATACCTTCAGCCCGCCATTCTCCAGCTCCCTATCGGTATCCTCTAGCGTCTCACCGAAGTACTTGCCGTCGATGAACAGCTTCCCGAAGGTTCGGGTTGGAGTTTCCTCGTCGCGGATCAATTCGAGGATCATCGCCTCGAATCCTCCTTTGCAATATGGGAAACCAAAATATCGGATAGCTTGTCGAACTTCTCGCCAAGCGTATCGAACCCTGCCCTGAATGCCACTTCCAGATGGGTGAATCTCGCATCAAGTTCCGACTTGATGTAGTGTTCCTTGGCGATCTCCAGTTTCAGATCTGCCAATGCTTTTGCGTCCTCGTCGTGCTTTGTCCACAGCATGGCAATCTGTTTTTCTTGGGTTGAATCCTTTTGTCGAAGGAACCATCCAATGATGGCGACCATGCCGAATATGATAAACAACCCAACGTCCTTAGCCAAATCCATTTGTTATTCCCTTCCCGCCGTCTATGGGCGCGATTGCGTTGATAACCCTACTTGAAATCCGACTTCTTCAGCATGAACTCCTTGCGCCCATCGTTGCACACCATCTCGTCCAGCTTATACCCTGCTGCCTCCCTGATGATCTCAGCGCACCAGGCTGATTTAAACGGGCCATACTCTTGCCACGGACCATGCAGCATGCCTTTCGCGTGCGCTAGTTCGTGCCGGAACACGTAAGATGGCGATGACTCCGAATAGTAGATGTTGTGCCGCCCATCATGGTTCGAGTACAGGCCACCTAGGTCACGCCTTCCATCCGGTCGCGGCTCATCAATATGCTCTCGGATCAGCAACGAATCCACGATACGGTCGCGGACTTCTGCGGATGCGGACTGAGCCATCATGCCGAGAAGCGCACCGATTGGGATAAGCTGGAGTGGCATGGTTAGGTTGTGATAGCCTTCAGTTCGCTATCGCTCAGTTGCCGCTGGCCGATGTACTCGTTCTTGAACGACATCCCCGGCTGATTCGCACCGTTACCATCAGCACCTGTCTGCATCGTTGCCGCGATCTGCGCCGCCGTAGTGTTGGCGTGCGGAGTTCCTAGCGTACCGTTGAGCGCAATTCCAGTTCCTGATGCGCCCCACGAAGCGGCCATCTTGTACGTCGTTCCAGAGACGAAGGCGTTGGCTATCGTCGCATCGTAGTTGCTGCCAGCGATGCGCTTGCGGAAGATCAGGTTCGTGGCGTCGTGCAGAATTGCGGTGTAGTTCGAGGCATCGACATAGGTTCCCCACAGGAACACGGTTCCGCTCGGCGCATGGTCTGGTGTGTAGCTGAGAGCAATCCAGCCTGCTGCTGCGGTGATGTTTCCGGAAGTCGGTACAGACTCAACATCAGTATTCCGCGCTACGGCTGTCGTGGTCGTTGGGATATACGATGTGGCAGCGGAGCCGAGTTCGACTTGTGCGCCGTAGAAGACTGCGGAGCCTGTAACGGTGGCGTTTCTTGATCCAGTCGATTGTGTCGCGTTTGTCGTGGCTGCTGGAGCTAGGTCAATTTCATAAGAAGCAGCAGCCGGCGTCCAAGTAGCGCTTGCTCTCCAAAAGTTATCGTTGTAGCTAACGCAAGTTGCCGTCCCGCCAACATTGTAACCCTCAGAGGAAGAAGTCCATGCCGTGGCAACCCCATTGTTTGTGTCCACTGTAAACATTACTGATGGGGAAGCACTTATAATAGCAACAACAGGGAAACTGGTTGCCCCAGAAGTTTTCTTAATAAATATTGAAAAGGTATGCTGCGCGGCAGTTAAGTTAACATTATTTTGGTACAAAAGTTCAGTCTGCGCGGCGCTGTCATCAGTAAGCGTCCAAGCACTCGTAGCACCATCTGGCCCGATAGCGTTTTGCGCTTGCGTCAGGCCGAGGTACTTTACCCATGTTGTGTCGAAGCTATTACTCTGCAAGCACAGATTCTGCGCGCTAGCCTCTGCCAGATAGCCGAGGTTCGTACTCGTTGAGATGGGATTCCCGCTGAGATCGGTGGGGAAGCACTTGACGCCGTCTACGCCGGAGCCGTGGTAGATGGCAGGCTTGACGATGATGTTGTCAATGATTTGGTTGGTCAGAGCAGCACCATCAATGAACCGAATCCATGTGGTCGTAGTGGTTGCGGTGAATGTGTAGGTGAAAAATCCGTCCACATTCGGCGCAGCAGACAACAGGCTCGAATCGCCCTGCGAAGTTCCAGCATAGACATTGAGCAGCGACATCTGCGAGGCGTTGAACGCGATGACGTACTTCATGCCTGCGGCAGTCGTTAGTTGCTGGTCTGCTGTAGAAAACGTCCCACCATCAGAGTTAAACTGCATTCCGTTAGCAGTCCATGTCGGCGGGGTAGAGGCTGAAAGCGTCCAGCCTGACAAGTCCGTACCAAACGTCCCATTCGTCACCAGATCATCGCCTAGCCAATCCGTGGGAACCCCAACACTCACATACTCACTCGGCGTAGTCTGGTCGGTGCGGCCTGTGATGTCTTCGAGTTGGGGATGCCAGATGTAGATGCCGGAAGTTCCATCGCCAGCGTATGTGCTTACGTTGTCAGCATTGGAAACTTGGTATACATGTAGAGAATTAGAGCCGCTTGCATGCGTAGAACGAACACTGCATAAATACCAGCTATCACCCAACGAAGTTATAGTGGCCGCACCACCAGCATCTACAGTCCCAACCACCCCTGTATTCAAATTAAACCATGCTCGGATGCTTCCACCTCCAGAGCCTTGGTTGTTATTTATAACCAACCAGTCACGTTCGGCCTTTTTTGCCACACACCACATCAGAAATTGGTTTCCTGCGACAGTATTACCTGATTGGTGTATCTCCGGAGTAACAGAGGCCCCAGATGCTTCTACCAACTTCATAGCTGAGGTACCGCCGTTTGGATCAGCTACGCCAGTTGTGACTGTAAGATTGACTTTCGTCCAAGCCGCGTTAGACATATCCGCAGTGGTTGTGACAAAGCGGTTATAGACCCTCCGCGCCCCAACGAACCTCGCCTCGCCAGCAATAGCCGTTCTCAGCACGCCTTCGTTGTCTTCTACGGTGGCAGTGGTGGCGCGGGTGAACGTGGGGGAGCCGGTGCCACGGTTCAGCGTCAGGTTCTTGGTGAGTTGGGCGTAGAAGGAGGAACCATCCAGCAACGCCTGCGCGCCTGTGCCGCCTGAGTTATTCGCCAGCAATGCCGCTAACACTCGCTTCGGCTTGCGAATTGTCGATTTGATCAGCATTGCGATTGCTCCTTACTGAAGCTGGCAGACAAGTTTGATGTCGTAGGTGGCCCCCGATGCCGCGCCTATCGAAGTCAGCAGAATGTCACCACTCGCTCCGGACACGGCGGAACTGCGCGGGTCTTTCAGGCCACCTTCTTCCTCAAAGTTGTCGTAGCCGTTGCCGTTCAGCAACAGCGCAACGTCGTCGGTCGAGTGATCCCAGGAAATCTTTACATACGAAAATCCTTGCATCGACCACCGAACTTCCATGATGTCGATGGCGACCGGAGCCACACCGTTAGCGTTGAGCAACGCAGAACGATCAATCTTGGTCACGTTCGATTCCCCCGTACCATCGCTGATACAGGTCAGATGGACAACGTAACGATCCTTGCTGTTTTGGACAACATCGACATCAACTGTATCAGCCATGATTTACTCCTTACACCTTGATTTCAGTTACACGCAGGCGTACTGCTGATACGCCACCAAAGATGCGATTGCTCGCGTTACCATTCACATAAATCGTCCCACTGCCCGGCCCGATGCGAATCTTGAACGTCGTTTCCGAAGTCGTCCCTGCCGCCATTTCGTAGGACAACACGATCTGCGAATACACCCCTGAGCCTCCAAGTTGCTTGATCGCGCCGGCAAGCGCATTGGCAGTCGCATCCTGAAACAGCGCCATCGCGCAGTCCAAGTTGGCACCGGCATTCACCATCTCACAGCAGGCTTCGATCAGCAGCCGATTCGTCGCGCTCGTCGGCGTGATCGCCACCGTGATGATTTCGTCGCCTTCCGTTTTCTGCGGAATCGTGTCATCAATCGGTATAACTGTCGTTATCGACGTGTAGGTTGTGTAAGGCGTCGCCTCTACCACCTGAACAACGCTTCCTGCCGCTGCCGGATACCCCGTGCAGTTCGCCAAGCTACCGCTGGACGGTGTTCCGAGCGCACCGTTGAACACGACTGGAGCGCCAGCCGAGCCGACGTTCACCGCCAGCGCCGTGGCGACTCCCGTGCCAAGTCCTGCGATACCCGTGGCCACCGGAAGTCCGGTGCAGTTGGTCAGCGTCCCGCTTGCCGGTGTCCCAAGCGCAGGCGTTACAAGCGTTGGGCTTGTGGCGAAAACCAATGCCCCGCTACCTGTTTCACCGGTAACAGCCGCTGCGAGGTTTGCGCTAGACGGAGTGGCGAGGAATGTCCCGACGCCGCTACCCAATCCAGATGATTTGACGTTATCGGCATCAGCCGCCGCAATCGCATCGAACTCGGTATCGAATTCGGAACCTTTGACATACTTGGCGGCATTGTTGAGCGGAAGCGAGTCCTTGGCCGTGAAGTTCGTGGTTTTTGTGTAGACTGTCACAGTCTTCCTCCCTTCGTAAATAAGTCAATCTTCTGTACCGAAAACTCTGCTCCGTTGATGTCCGTTTCAAAGCCGAATTGTAGCACTCTGCCGTGGCTAGAGCCTTGCATTGAAAGCAGATTCACGATTGACGACCATGCGTACTGCGCCGTCGACGTGTTGTACTGCGACACGTTGAACTGTGCCGCCGACGAGTTATTCGGAATCGTCGCCTGACCGCTGTAGTAAGTGGAGTTGAAGTCATACGCCCACTTGAACGTCACCACTTGGTTCGAGCCACCAATGGCTGTCAGGATGATGCGCTTCAGGATCGACAACTGGATCGGATTCTGGAAATCTATCCATGTCGTGTAATACGTCATGCGATACGTCGAAGCGTTGTCGTTGTATCCGCTGTACGTCCCGATGTACCCTGCGCGTCCGGTGTAGAACAGCCGTGCCTTGGTTTCGTAGAACGACTTGGCCGGAGTCCACTGCCACTTCGTAACCCGAGCCGCACCATCTTCCAGCGGAGCGCGAGTGTCGAAGCAGTACGTCAGACTGCTTGCCGGCATTGTCAGCAGGTAGAACGAATTCACCGCGCTGTAGCCCGACTTCACGTTCGCCAGTGTCTCGGCGGTCACATAGGATTGCAAGTCGTCATTGACGTTTTTGCTGATCTTGCGCGTCGGTGAGGACTTCTCCTGAATCGTCCGCATCAGCGACCGCACACCGGTATCCGACAGGAACCATACGTCCTCGCCAATCACCTGAACCGAATCACGGGCGATACAGCCGATACCGACGATGGAATCCTTCAGCACCATCGTGGCCGGTACGTCTGCACCGGAGTAGATCAGGATTTGCCGGCGTCCGAAGATGAACAGGTAGTTATTGTGTGCAGCCAGCGCAACAATCTCATCACCACCGCTCGGCCATACGTTGCGGAGGTCGAGTGATCCGGAAGTCCCACCCGTCCAGATATGCGGCGTCAGAAGGTCAGACCATACGACCGTCGACTTGTCCGTCGAGGTATCCGCAGCCCACACGCGGCCATAGGCTACGATGGCTTCGTTCGCCTGCGGTACGGTTCCGGCTGTACCGGTTTTCTCGTTGAGCCTGCGAAATGTCGTGGCCGATACCGCAGGATCATAGATCAGCGGATCGTAGGCACGCTGCCAGAACATCGCCACGCCATTCAGGAAACAGAACTTCCAGTTGTTCGCGTTGATCGTCGGTGCCACACCGCCGCCACCGTAGGTCAGCGTCGTCAGTGCGCCGCTACCGAGCTTGTAGAGGTATCCGTTGCCGGTGCATACCGTGGTGGCTGTGCCGTCAAGCTGGATCAGTTCCCCGATGCAGGTCACGTCGCCGGTACTGAGTTCCGTGTTGGCCGAGTTTGCGGCTATCCATCCCTTGCGTGCGGCGATGCGTCCCGACTTGTCAATGATGCAGTTGTTCGCCTCCAGCGCGAAGTTCGCCGTCAGATCAACAGGCGAATCGTTCAGGTTCAGCCCGAAGAAGGCCGGTGCGCTGATCGAGAATGGGGTGATCTGTTCAGCCATTTATACCGCCACGAAACAATCGAAGTCCGGCGTGCGCTGCTGCTCCAGCGCGATGTAATCCGCTAGGATGCTCTTACCCAAGGCATACGCCTCGCTCGACGCCAACCCGCCGTCCTCACCGCGTTCAGCCAAGGCACGCGCATAGGCCAGCATCACGACAGGCTCGGCAGGCACGGTAATCACATCGCTACCGTCAGACAGATCAGCCTGCGGGACGATCATATTGAACTTGATGCTGTAAATCCCGTCCGGCGTCGGGTACAGTTCCACCTTGCTATCCGTACCGTTGCTACCGTTCCATGCGTAATAGCACGGATTACCGGTCTGCACGGTGCTGAGTTGCTGCTGATCGATGATCCACTGGATCGGGACGTTCGCAAGCCGCGCCTGATTCGTCGTGTCGTTGACGTCGATATCGCGGTGGCGGCGACCGGAGCCGGTGACGGTGTAGGTGCTAGTGCCTGCTGCCGTGGTCACGGTGATGGTCGTGGATAGCCAGTCCCACTGCCATGCGTCCTCGACTTGGCGTTTTGCGTCCTGAACGAACTTGGCGATCAGCGAAGAGTATGCGGTTTCCGTGACCGTGGCGACGGAGGATTCGCGGAGGCGTGCGAGGACGTTGTTGACGGCTTCTAAGTAGGTCATTGCTGCTCCCTTGGCTGCATCATTCCGAATCCAGCACCGAAAGGCGATCCCATAACATATTGAGTAGCCTTCCACGGTTGTTGTGACAACTGTTCCTCAACCAATTGACCAAGCCTTACACGCCCTTGCGGCATCATCAGTTTTGCGCCTTCTTCACCAACCTTGCGGCCTCCCATACCCTTCAGTGCGCGGGCAACAGCCTGAGTAAGTGTTACAGACCTTTCGAGTACGCCGGTTCCGTGAATCTTCTCTGTATTGAGTATTTCCATGACTTCCTTCATTCCTGCTTCAGCCATTTTGTCAGACTCAGCCATCCTCAACATTGGCTGCTCGATTCTTCCGCGAATCGTTGAGTATTCACGCATGTAATCCTTGTAGCCCTTACCACCAGCGGCTTCGATTGCGTCATCAACAAATTGTTTAAATGACGAAACAGCCTCGTTGCTAGCTAGTTTCTTGGCTTGTGCAGGATTTCCGCGAGAAACGGAATCAATAAAATCACCGATTGCAGTCCTGCGAAGCGTATCAAGTGACGCAGCATCAAGAACGCCATTGTTTGCTTCTGCGGCACGACCAATCGAGTTAATCAGTTTTTGCGAAAGCAATCGAAGTGAATCGTTAGTGATGTTCTCTTTTGACGTTTGCACCCGTCGAACAGCGCCAATCATTGCTTCTGCGCTAAGAGGCTTCAAACCACGATCAGTCATTCCACCAACAATGTTGTCAGCAAGCCGTGCCGATGCTCCTGCAACCAAACTACGCTGCGCTGCGTTAGCCATGCCTTTCTCGGCTTGCTCTACTAATCCAGACGCTTGCGTTAGTCCAGTACCAATAACAGGCCGTTGTCCAGAGCCAAGCGTCGGCACTCCAGCAACATCGTATCCACGAGCAATGCTCCCAGCGCGCTCTAGGCGTCGAACGTCCTCGACCATTTTTGCAGCTTCATCTGCGTACTGCGCGCCTTTTTCTCCTGCTACTTTAAATGCTCCTGTGATTCGATTTGCTTCTGCAAGCGCAGCTTCGCGTTGCGGTGCTGTCTGAGCACCAAGGAACGCAATCTTTGCCTTCTCCAACGCTTTCTGAGCTTCACGATTACGATAAGCCTCGACAGAACCAAACTTACCTGTCCAGTATTTTTCAAGCGCAGATATTTTAGGATTCACAATCGTCGATCCGTACTGACCGGCAGTTTCAAGCGGAAAGTATGGTTCGCCAGTTTTCAACGATGCAATTTCAGCAAGTCGTTTTGCATCTTTCTCACCGACGACTTCAATAAGTTCTTTTGCCGCGCCGCGCTGTGCTGCTGTGCGAGACATAGCTGGAGCAGCTAGGTTATATAAACCTTTACCGCCTGCCATTGCAAACGGTATCGCAGCACCAACTCCTGCGCCGATTCCTGCTCCTTCAAGGCTTTCAGATTGAAGCCCGCCAATCATTGCTCCGGCTCCAGCGCCACCAATCATCCCCTGCGGAAGCCAATGCATAGCAGGAGCAAGGCGTTGAGCTGCTGAGAATGCTCCAGTGCCTGCTGCGGTAGCAATAGGATCAAGCAACCCACCCGCAAGATAAGAGACACTATCTTTGTCGGCTACATCTTGCGCCTGACCAAGTTCGCTACGCAACCAAGGCGCATTCAGCATCCGAGATGGAATATCAAGAATCTTTGAGCCTAGCGCAGTTGCTCCAGCCGCAACGTCACCAATCACGTTACGAACAGGCCCACGTTCAGCGCGAACCATTGACTTCGCGGCTAAATGTTTTTGCTTTAAAATCTGTTCGTCTGTAAGACGGCCTACTGGATCAACATAATCCATACCAGGGATCATATCGACAAGCGATTTACCTTGTTTGCTTGATTTTTGATGTTCGATGTTTGCCCACTTCCAAGCAGTAGCTTCATCAGGCGCATCAACCTCGTAAGTCACTCCGCCGACGTCAACATCAAACGTAGCCATTACTGCTTCCTCCGAACTGCTCCGGGTGGCGGCATGTCAGTGGATTGCTGTTGTGGTTCGACGTTTTCAAATCCACGTGCAGCAAATTGATTTTTCCGCCTAGTGTAGATTTCCTTGATAGTTTTAGCCGCTTCAATCCTGAGTTCGTTTGGCAAATTCGGATTCGCAAGATTACCTGCTGCCTCCTTGTACGAAGCCGTATCCTTATCAGATTGCGGCCCTTCAAACCGAGGAACAATCTTCAAGACAGCATCAGCAAGTGGCTGTATCTTTGCGTTAGCAACGTCACCTTCTGTTGCTTTCCCAACAAGCCTTGCTGCATAATCAACTGCAGTTCCAACGCCGCTACCTGTTGCCTTGTAAAGCAATCCAGGGTTTTGCTTTGATCCAAGCATCTGATCAATAGCCGATTCAGCGTCTCCTATTCCGCGAACGGTTGCTTTTTCAGCCTCACGCGTTTTTTCGTAGGTTCCGCTTGGCTTTCCTATTTTCCCAAGTTCTCTTACTGTTTCTCCTGTACGCAAATCAACGAGAGTTGACTTGCCAGACTCATCAGTAACAATTTGAGTTTTTACCGGCCCCATTGCTTTAGTCATCTGAGCAATCTGCAACCGAATCTGATTGGCTTCACGCTGCGCCGCAGCACGGTCAGCCGCCGCAAGTCGAGAGTCCTCAGCACGTTGCTTTGCCAATTCGTAGTCCTGAGCAAGTTTCGCGTATTTGAAGTCCAACGCTTCTTTCTCAGCAAACACCTGCTTACGCTCATCAACCGCAACCTTACGCGCCGCCAACATCGCGCTGTCTTCCTTCGCCTTCTGCTGCTGCGCCAACAACCCCAACTGCATCTTCATCCTAGGGTCTTGCGTCCGCATCGCAGCCTCGGCAATTGAGCGCCAATCGCTCATGTTTATGCCGCTCAGAGTCTGTTCGCGTTGTTCAGCCGCCTGTTGCGCCGGATCGACCATGCCGAACATGCCACCAACACTTCGCGCCAGTCCAGCAGCGCCTTGGCCGATGCCAAGTTTCGCCTGTTGGATGTTGTTCATCGCAGCAATCTTTGAAGCGTAATCCATGTCCTGCTGCCGACGAGCTGCATCAATCTCGTAGGGCATCGGGCCGAATAGCGATTGAACGATGTTTTCTGCCATGTCAGTTCCTTATACCCAAGTACCGCCCCAATTCCATTCGCTAGGCATCATTTGCGTACCTGCCGACGGGAAGAACCCATAATACGGGTCTTGTGCTACGCTTACCATCGTAGGTTGCACAACTTGCTGCGGTTGTTGTGCGGTCGGACGCATCATGCCTTGCATCGCGTTCCCTGCGTTCATCAGCATCGTACCCCATGGACTATACGCTGCCGCCTGCTGCGTCTGTGCCGCGCCGAGCATTCCCTGCGCCAACAGACTACCTGCTGCCGCGTTACTCGTCTGTTTCGACAAATCAGCACCCATCGTGACCGGCTGTTGCCCAAGACCTTCAAGGTACTGCGCTGCGCTCATGCCGGCCTGCCACGGCTGCAACGATGCAGCCTGTGTGCCGTACATATTCTTGAGCATGTCGCCGCCGCTTCCAACCATGCCAGAGCCGAACTTGGCGTAATCCATTCCGCCCTGAGTCGCCTGCGCCGCAAGCTGCAAGTCCTGCATCGCACGAGCGTTGCGGAGTGCTTCCATCTCAGGGTTAGCCGCACCTAGCGTTGAGGTGCCGCCTGTCGCCAATCCGAGCCGACCTTGGCTAAGCAAGCGGTTCTCAAGCGCGGTCTGCTCGCGCTCACGGTACGGGGCCAGCAGAGCCTGCTGCTCGGATAGATACTTGGCGGCTTGCGCCTGCGGATCGGTGGCGAGGTATTGGTTTCCGAGGCTCATCATACGGCCAGCCGCATCGGACATTGGCGCGGTTGCTCGCAGCGAACCTGCGTACTGCGGCAGCATCTGATTTGCGCCGCTGATCAATGCGTCCTGTTGTGCCTTGATGTCAGGCTTCAGCGAGTAGTCGACGCGGGTTACGTTTCCTTGTGCGTCACGTACCCAATTGGCGTCACCGAAGCGAGTGCTTACGCCGACAGGTTTGAACTTCGCCGCTTCCGCTGCGATGCGTGCGGCTTCGAGTTGCGCGTTTGCGGAAGTGTCTGCGGCGTCTTGTGCGGCGTTACCGGATAGCAGACCGCCAATGAGCGACATACCACCACTGACCAACTGTGCATTGGTGAATCCTGGAATCAGGCTTGCTGCACTTCCGGCACCTGATGCCGCTGCTTGAGTCGCTGCATCAAGCACTGCGCCTGCGTTGTATCCAGCCGAGCCTCCAGTCATACTAGCAGCAGCCTGACCAACACCTTCACCGCCAAGTTCGAGTCCATACAACCCGCTATCGGCAGCAGTTCCAGCACCGGCTCCTGCACCACTGAACAGCCCCATGTCAAATGCCCCTCCGCCTGCAATGGCAAGCGGAAGCATCCAGCCGTAGTCGGCAAGGAACCCACCGTTATCGGCTTGCTTCAGCGCCTGATTCCAGTCGGGAACGTAGGTGGCGTTCTTGATGTACTGATCGCCAGCAGAAAGTTCGTTTTCAGGACTACCAGGAATACCTCCTGTAGCTGTAAGCCATTGGGAAACATTGTCCGGAACCGGCGTCATATTCCCGCCAGAATCGTAAAACCAATGGCCAATCCCGTCACTTATCAGACCCATCCCATTCCAAGTCGGACCGCCCATATCGGAATGTCCAAGCCCAGAAGGCTGACCAATCATCCGGTTCCCATATTCAACAACGTAACCTTCGTTCGGCCCGGTTTGTATGCTAGTTCCGCCAAGTCCATTTCGCTGAATGAACCAAGCTAGTTCATCGTTTGTCATCTGAGCCATACTTAAACCTCCACGCCCTCCGACGCAACTTCAGCAACAGGCACAGCGCGAGGGCGACCGCGCTTTTTGACCGGAGCGGCTACCACGTCAGTGATAACCAGCTCCGTGACAGACACAGTTACTTCTGCTTCGGCATTTTGATCGGTTTGCGCTTCGGCATTTTGGGCGACGGACACTTCATGATCATCTCCTTTCGGTTGCGGTATGTCGAGCCTGATGTAGCCTTCATGGTCTTTCATGCGTTCAACGTCGTCCTCTTGGAAGATTTCGACCGTGTTCCCACTACGCAGACATTTGAAAAGCGCCACCAGACTCTCCTTGTAAGAAATCCCGCCGGAGCGGGATCTGTTGTGTTACCAGTTCGGGCGTCCGATAAGAACCCGGAACACGCCGTTGGTCAGCGCATCAGCAGCCAGTTCGCCAGCGTCGGCCATGATGGTCAGCGACAGCGTATTGGCTGCGGTCACTTGCCACATCAGGACGGCGTTGTCGGTGCCATCGCTTGCGTCGACGCTACAGCCCCAGCCAAGCACCATATCGCCGACAGCTACGCCGGGGATGGTACAGGTGATTACTGCGGTGTCGCCGATAGCAACGGCGTCTTGGTCGGCAACGGTGATGATCAACGCCCACATCTCGTTGAACAACCCTTGGAACTGCTCCTTGGCTTGCACCGAGGATGTTACGGTAAGCGTGTTTGCCATGATCTTCTCCTTTTACGTTAGATACGGGGGAGTATTTCATCCCCCTTTTCCTTTTAAATCAAAAGGTTAGGTCAGGCTGGCACAATCGCGCAAATGGCCCCGTAATCGCGCAATTCTTTCACGCCATACACGGTATCCGAAGTAACCAGAGTGCCGAGGTATTCCTGCTTGTACTGCGCTTGGGTGCGGATGTTCATCTGCTCGGCGTGAGCCATCGCATCCTTGTGCAGCATCAGGCAAGCACGGTACTTGGTGTCAGTCGGGGTCGAAGCCGTCCAGTTCACCGTCAGGCCGAAGGCGTCAGCGTAAGCCGTGCCGGTCGGGGCTGTCGAGGAGAACGTGACCGACTGCGTGCCGGTAACGCTGTTGACGTGAATCCACGGGCAGTTCGAGGACTGGAACACTTCGACACCGTACAGGTTGCCGAGGCGGCCGGTCTTGATCGCGTTGCCGTCACCGACAAACGCTTGCTCAGTGAAGCGGGCGATGCCGCGCAGGACGCGGGCTTCGACGGGCGGGATCACGAACGACAGTTCGGCGCTATTGATGTCGGAATCTTCCAGCGTCTGAATCATCCTGCGGATGCCGGCGTCGGTCAGGGCTGTGCCGTTACCAGTGTTGGTATTGGCAGCGCCGCTGAAGTTGGTGGAGCCATCACCGCCGATCACGCCCTTCTCGTACAGGTTGGTCGCGCCAGCAATCGAACCGGCTTGGAAACCAGCGCCCAGCAGGTGCAAGTCCTGATCAACCTGCTTCGCCAGAGCGTAGCCGCCGTCATCGGTGTAGAACTGACGCATCGAGGCCAGAGCCTGCATCTCAGCGATGTCTTCGTACAGCTTGCTGTACTCGTAGTGCTTGTTGATCACAACTTGGATCACGCCAGCGGTATCCGCAATCAGCGTGACCGCCGTGGACGCCGCCTTGGCCGAGGCCGAGCCACGTGCCGGCACCGGGATGTTCAGGGTATCGCCCTTCTTGCCCTTGAAGTTGATCTTGGTGACGAGGTTGCCGAGAACGAGTTTCTGCTTGTAGGCGGCAACGACTTCATCAGACCACTGTTCGCCAATGAAGTTGTTCGAGGTAGTTACGGTAGTGTGGTTGGTTCCGAGTCCCATGATGGTTCCTTTCGATATTTGGTTACTTCACTCGACCTTCACGGTAGGCTGCGTCGATTTCGTCTTGCATCGCCGCGAACTTGCGTGGGTCACGTAGTCTCAGGTTAATCAGATCAGCCCTTCGGAAAACCTTCCGAGTTACCTCACCTGTGCCACCCGTCTGAACCGATGCCGCACTCAACGCTTCTTTCCTTGCAGCCTTCTCGGTTTCCGAGACTGCTGTCTGCGTTTCCTGCTGCCTGACTGCTTTCGCTGCCTTCAGTTCCTTGTAGGTGCCAAACAATTCGTCTGCCGCATCAACATCGAAATTCACCGCGCTTTGCCAAAGTTTGGTTCGGACTTGGGACTTCTGAATCCAGTCTCCGAATTCCTTTTCCTGAAGCACCTGAGTAAAGTCAGGATGACGCTTCTCGAACTCCAGTTTCGCTTGCGCCTGCTTTGCCTGCAAAGCCAGTTTCTTGGCTTCCATCAAATCAGGATTCGACTCGATTGCTCGACGGATTGCCTCGTTCGGATTCTCGAAAAAATCGACCTCTTTCGGCTGTTCCGCTTGATTCTTTGGCATCAACTGCGACTTGATCAGCTCATCGGAGAGCCTGCGGAGTTCGCCAGCTTCATTGGCATACCTGCCCATGTGGTGCTTGGCGGTTTCAAGGTCATCGATCAGTTCCTTAACGCTTTTCCCGCGATACTTCTTCGGGATGTCGTCTTCGGTCTTGTCGTCCTTGGCTCCGGTACTTTCCGCGCCCTGTTCCTGATCCGCCTTCTGTTCAGCGATCTGCTCAGTTACAGCATCAATCTCGCTAACGTCAGTATCAACGTCCTGTATCTCTGCCATTTTTGTCTCCCACCCCGTTGCAGGGCTAGATTGCTTGCGTTTATATCACAACGAAAACCAATAGGCAAGCACTATCGGTTATCGTAGCCAAGAGCCTGCTCGATTTCAAGCATTCCCTCGGCTATCCATATTTCGTCAATCTCTTTCGTCCAGTGTTCGCGCCAATCGCTCAGTTTCCCTGTCCAGGTTGGCGTTGGGCCTTGAATGTCCTTGTAGCGTTCGCTGTTCAGTCGCGGACGGCCTAGGTAATCAGCCAATCCGTGCATGATTTCCGGGCCGGCAAGCATGTCCTCGAACTTGAAGCAGTACGCGCTGGTGCCAAGCCATTTCATGTACGACTGGTACATCGCCGGCATGGACGAGTTGTAGTACCCGAAGAACTGCTCGATCAGTTTTTCTGTGGTGATCGAATCATCCCAACCGCGCATCTGCGAGTTCTGATACCGCTGTGCGCTGATCAGGACATTGCGCGGGTTGCGATAGACGTAGGCGACTTTGTGTTTATTCGCCAGTAAGTAGTTCGCGGTATGCATGTGCGGCGACGGATTCGCGCCAAGCATCTTGCAGACTTTCTCGGTCATGTTCGTGCCGCTCTTTGGAATGCCCACCGCCAACACTTCGTATTGTCCGTAGTCAATCATGGCTTAGCTCGGGTCGTAGTAACTCTTTTTCCGATGCAATGCCGCTCTCTGATCCCGAGTATTCGCCCACTTCTCGTAAGCGCCTGGAAACCCTGGATCTGTGCCGTCCAAGCTCACCGTTGCAACGCCTATGATCCTTCCTGCTACACCTCCGCAGTGTGGGCATTTGATATGGTTCTCCTTCGTGTCAATGAATCGTTCAGTTGCGCGACCGCATTCATGGCAACGGAATTCACGGAGAAGTCTCGGCATCAGTTAGCTCCTTATAGGCTTGTTCGGTCATTTCCTTCTGCGCCAGCATCCAATTCATCATGCTGATTTCGCCTTTGCGGAAGTTCAGTTCCGCTTCGTTCTTGACGATGGATATGCGATCTGTGGCGTCAAGCATCTTCTTGACATCCTCCATCAGATCGCGCCATCCTTGCGATGCCATCATGGATATGCGGTTTTCATAGTAACGCTGGAGTTCTGGTGTCATTATGTTTCCTCACCCCAGCGAATGGATACGTCGCTTACACCTGTAGTTGAGTTATTGGTCACAATCAGATAGTCACCACGCACCATATTTACTTCAACGTGATCGTTTGGGAATGTGTAATCGTTCTGCACACCGGCCTCCGCGTTCCATGCGTCGATCAGTTCCAGATTGGCAACTGTAACTGCTGTGGCTCGAACTGCGCCCGCGTTCATGTCTGTCGAATCCGACTGAACGTAGCTGAATGCCCCGTTGTATCCGGCAACAAGAGTTTCACCAGTGATGTCTGCGGCACTGCGAGTTCGCCACAGTTTGAACGTGCATTTCTTCGTGTTGGCAAACCCGATAGAGTGGATGTGAACCGTGCGGGTGTTCACCTTGCCGCTGATCAGCAAGGGGTTGTGAATAACGAGCACAGGGGCGTCGGCACCAGTTGTCGAAACGCTGGACGCGATAGCTACACCGGGTTCCTCGTCGGTTTTCTTCCCGTTCTCAGATGTAATGTCGACGCAGCCAATGTGCATCGCCACATCTTCGGTAGTGCGTGTCGCCTTAAACGACGCAGGAAGAGCAGGATTCGACATGCTCAGTGCTGTGAGAGTACCTAGCAACGCGAACGTATGGACATGGATGTTGTTGATGAAAAACTTGTAATTTCCGACGCCGCGCCACTGGTACTGAATGTCGTAAATGTTTCCTTTCTGGACATCGAAACCTGCAACGACAGAAGTATCAATCAGTTCCTCGCGTGTCTCTATCGTCAGCGACATCTGCACAGCGTAAAGCAGTCCATCGGCCTTCAGGCGGAAAAATACTCCAGAATCTACATTCTGTACTCCCCATTCTCGCACACCGTCAGCCGTCTTGCTCGGACACCATAACGCCGTTGAGTACAGCACTCCACGATTTGCCTGATACGGTGGGCATTGACGCGCCTCAAGAATCAGGGCTGTCTTCGACGCTGAAGTCGTAAGAACAGCAGCGCCATCAGTGGATACGATATTGGTACTTGTATAAACCTGCGTTCCGTTTTCGTACATGAACCAGACTTTTCTGGATATGTCGAACGTGAACATGCTGTGAAACAGCGAGTACGGCAGCGATACCTTCTGGACGCCCCATGCGTCAGTAATCAGGTCGCCTTCACCTAGTTTCAACGGTGATAACGGATACTGCGTCACTCCATATCCGAGACTCATGTGCCGGCCCTGTATTCCTCACCGCTCACATGCACGGTGATACCAGAAGCACTCGAAATACCCTGAATAAAGTCGCCAGCATTCAATATTTGCAGGCCACTCCAATGAACCATCGTGTTCCCAGGTATGCTCACCGTTGGAAACATGGCGTTGGAAGCTGCGGAACTCGCACCCGTCGGGACAAGGTGCAACGCGCACGTCAGCGCACCGCTCGTCGTGTTCGCAAGGCATATGTCAATCACCTCCGTTCGGATGCCGGTAGGCACGCTATAAACCAGCGTACCTGCGCCCGTCGTAATCGCACCAGTGCCGAGTTTCTTCACTGCACTTGCCCTTGAGATTTAGCACGATCAGCCATCACTTTTGCCATCGTCTGCGTCTTGGCAATGCGCTCGTTGCTCTCAATATCACGTTCCTTGAGCATCAACTCAGCGATCTTCATGCGGCGCTCGAAGTCAGCGCCTTCCTGATCCTCGTCCAAATTCTGGCTCACCGCCGCAATCACCCTCGCCTTCGCCTCCAGCGGTGCAATCTCGGCATCTACACGCGCTTTCTCGGCCTGCGCCTGCTTCAGCATGGCATCGGCCTGCTTCACCATCGCCTCAAGCTGCGCCATCTGCTGTGCTATCTGCTGCTGTTCAGGATTCGGCTGCTTCAACTGCTCCAGCATCTGCTCGCGCCTTGGCAAACCGGAGTTCTCTATGATGCCCTGCATCAGAATAGGTGTCAGCGGCGACTGTGCGCCTAGCGTCTGCATCAAAAACGCCAGTCGCTTCTGTTCATATTCCCTGGCTACGATTCCCAACGTCGCCGTCGGAACAAACTTCACATCGACGCTCGGATAGCGTTCCGGCTCGAACTGCATCCGTCGCCACGCGCATTTGTAGATAAACGGCACCAGAAAATCTTCCTGGAAATTCACCAGCGTCCGCTTGTACTTCTTGATCAGCGTCGCCGTGGCCATGTCCATGTTGCCGTCACGCGAAACCTGCGTCACCTGACCGGCCGAATCGACCGTTCCAGTCGCCATCAGCAACATGCGCTCGAATTCCTTGGCGGTTTCCATTGCCTGACCGGATTCAGAGCCAAACTTCATCGGTGCCATCGCATCGCCCGGTGGCCCGTTGAACATCCACGCCTTGCCAGGTTTGACCTCGAACTTCGCGCCTCGCGGAATACGGGTGGCGTCCAGACCGATCATCGGCGCTGCGACCAGAGACATCGCATCGAAGTGCAGCCGCATGGAGCCGTCAATCGCGGCCTGCATGTTGTCGCCCTTCTCAGCCGCACCGCGTCCGAGCAACCGATTCGGCACCGTATCGGCCTGATAGGTCAGGATCGGTCGATCCTTCATCATGTACGGGTTTTCTGCGTACTTCAGCAGCGTTCCCTTGTTGCCAATGACAACAATGGCCTCGACCATGCCTTCGTAGTCCTCTACCTCGGAATCCTCGATCAAATCCTCGACTTCTTCGTCGCCTTCAAGGTATTCCTTCGGCACCAGGCCGTAATACGTCAGCAACTGCACCTGATGCGCGGCAAACTGCACGTCCTCCTGCGTAGGTTGCAGGTCTTCGTCGCCCACCATGCTGTTCAGGTCAGCTTTCAGGTACTGTCTGGCCTCGATCCGCTCGGCAATCGTGTGAATACCTACAATCCGCTCGACCGCAACGCCCATGCACTCATCCACCGTGGTGCCGTTCGGGTCGAACAGGAAGTTTTTCGGGTTGACAGGGTGCAGTTTGATGCAAATCCTTGGTTTTTCGCCGGTTCCGTAAGCAACATGCCCGCCTTCCATCTGCACTTGCATCGGGAAGTATTTTTTGCCATCAACGACCTCGATTTCACCAATACCGGTTCCGTAAACCTCGGCCAGCAGCGCAATCTGGTCGAACGACTTGCGAATTTTGTCCAGCGCGAAGTCCTCGTTCAACTGCGCTTTCAGTTTTTCCACGTCCAGCCGGCCATTCGTATCGGCCAAGTCGTCCTTGATGTCGAAAAACTCACCCTGACCAAACACCGCTTCCATAAACTCGGCGTGGCGGGTTTCAATCGCCTGCTGCGTGGCCGGCGAAATCAGTTTGCTGCGCTCGGACTGCCGAGTTTTGTCCGTTTCGTTCCAGATTCCACGGAAAACACGCTCGTATTTGTCGTAGGCATCAGAATAGTTCTGGTCGCGCCAGTCACGCCACTTGTCCGTATGCGCCAAAACAAAGCCGACCAGCTTTTTTTCACGCTCGGTCGGCTGATGGTACTCCGTGGCTTCGTCTTCAAAGCCGTCTTCACCGTCAACTATTTGCCCGGTATTTTTATACGATGGGTTCTCTACCGCCATAGCCGGCTCCTATCAAGTGCGCGGAGGCTATCACAACCGTTTATCGGCGTCAATAACCCACCACGGAGTCAAACGGCTCCCAATCGCCCGCAGGTTCCGCATCGCCATACACCGTTTCGTGCAGGTGCGCGACGAGGGAAAGCGCGTCGATGCCATCGTCATGAGCTTTCGGTGATGGAAACATCAAAATCTGATCCTTCAGCTTCGAGTGATCCTCGGTATCGCTGAACGTGATCCGTCCATGCTCGAACCGTCCCTGCAACGCAAAAATCACCCGGTTCGCAATCGCATCGACACCCTTCTTACTCGACCCCGCCGTCGCAATCGGCTCGATGTGGGCATACACGTTGTTCTTCCGCATCAAATCAGTCAGATACGGCATAACGGCTCGCATGAGCGAACCCTTCTCAATCCCGACACAGATCGGCTTATATGTCCGAATGGCCAGCAAAATACGAACTGCTGTCTCGCGCACGTCCTTACGGAACATATCAACCTTCTTCACCCACCACGTCCCGTCATCGCAGACCTTCACCACCGCAATCGCCGTATCGTCCAGATACTTCTTCTTGTTCGGATCACTCACATCCTCAAACCCCGCCAGATCAACCGCGACGTAATACGACCCATTCTTCGGTTCCGGCCCATGCTTGAACCATTCCTCCTTGAATATGTCCGCACCCATCGAGTCAAACGACGCCATGTACTCCTGCTTGAACGCCATCGTACTCATCGACCGCTTCGCAGCAACTATCTCCTGCGGGTCAATCAACTCATTATCCATCGTGGTCAGGTGCCACGACTTCCACTCGGCGTCGCTTTCACTCTCACCCAACTCAAAATAATCCCTGAACAAACTCACCCCAGGCTCCGGCGTCCCAATGATCAACGCCCCAGCCTTCAAATCAGACAGCGCTGGTCGAAGTATCAACTCCCACGTCGCCGGCTTCACGTCCTTGAACTCGTCACACACCACATAGTGCAGTTTCATACCTCGCAACGAATCCGGGTTATCCGCGCCACGAATCCGCAAGATCACCCCATTCACCATCGTGATCTCACCATCATTCACGTTCGACTTCTTGATCAACCCCTGACCCAACGTCAGCAACAGATTCCACATCAACGTCCGCGCCATCTGAAACGTCGGCGCGACATACAGCACCGTCGCGTCCAAGTGCTTGCACTCCAGCGCCTTAACAATCATCGTTACCGCCGACATCCGCGTCTTACCACACCGCCGACCAGCAACCACAACCTTGAACCGCGTCGAGTCCTGATATACCTCGCGCTGCCACCTCAACAGGTCAAACTTAACCTGCACGCTTTTTACTCACAAACACAGGCTCAGGAATTCCTGCAAACACATCCTTGTATTCCTCCAGCGCCGCTGCGTACATCAACCAGTACGGATCAGTTTCCTTCTCGTACATATCCTCAACACTTCGCTTCGGAATCATGGCTTTCATGCGCTGATACTCACCAAACGACACATCTCCAACACATTGTATCGACTCTAACTCAGCAAACATTACCCCTGCCGCAGCAGCACCAATATCGCAGTATTCAACACCGTTAATCCTCGAATACACACGACTGTGCAATAAAACCGATCCACCATCGATCCCAATATCAGCCATTTACAACCTCGCCTTCCACCGTCATCGGCGCAGGCAACGCCGCACTCACATCACCAATCACAATCGTTATCCCACCAACGCCACCAACAGCCGCAGCGTCCTTATCACCCCACTTCGCCCTGTCCAGCTTCGCCGCAACCTTCATGTAATGCTCCGCCTTCAACCGTGCAACGCTCACATCCGCCGGCTGCGCCTCATCCACCGCTTGCGTCGCTTTCCACTCCAACTCATCGGCCCTCGCCCTGCCTGCAAGTAAAACATCCTCCGGACAGTGCTCCTCGATCCATCCGCGCAGTACCACATACGGAACCCCAAGGCCAGCAGCAACATCACTCGGTCGGTCGCCGTCGAACAACCTCCCAACCACATGCGTGTGCAACCACTCGTGCCCACGATCGGCGATCAACTCGTCCAACAGTGTGTATCCAAGGCGCGTTAGTTTTCCCATCGCATTATCGTAGCACAGTTGTGGATAACTTTTCAAATCGGCTTTTGGCGAGGGGAGTGGTATAGCAAACTCACACTCACCGCATCGAGCCATGCCCCCCCCTATACCCGACTGCCGCGCTCAACCATCGGTGGCGACCAGCTAACCGCTCACGCGCTAACCACCTGGCTACCTACTAACCACCTGTGCCGCACTGCACCATGAGCATCAATGCTGCGCTGCGGTATCTTGGCATCGATAGCCATGCGCCGCGATC
>JACCDP010670941.1_pt1 | contig 22417 bp, 19 predicted proteins | sample 7445841 | NCBI WGS metagenome assembly JACCDP01 (sample SAMN15323441, study PRJNA562643) | freshwater metagenome | isolation source: river surface water | place: USA:Blue River Watershed | collected 2017-08-17
TGAACGCGCGAATCAGTTAAGATTAAATCATGAGTTTGATAAATTGATAGGTGTTTATTAAACGATTGTTACTGATAAAATTTGATGATTCTATTAAACGATTATAATACAGACGGTATGTCCGTGTTGTTAAGCTAATTTTGGTATGTCAAATCAAACTTAACGAGCATAATTTTTTATTATATTCTCCCCTTTTATCCAATGATCTTGTAATTTATTTTACTATGTGATCTAATCAAATAAGGGAAGAATTATGAAGACAACAAATTACGAATTTATTACTGACAAAATCTACAACTTAAAAGCAATTGATGCAAATCTATATAAGGGTAAACCAAATGATTTTATTTTTACTGCTTTAGCAACAAAATCAATATTCTTTAAGACACCTTCAAAAACCACTTTTTTTAACGGTGAATTAACTGAAGGCCTTATCGTTGATGGAGCAAATGATGGCGGAGTTGATGCGCTATTTTATGATCCAAATTCCGAGTCTACGGATTTAATTTTGTTCCAAGGCAAATACCATGAAAATATTGACTATGATTCAATAAGGAATGCAATTGATAAGTTAATTCATTTTTATAATGATTTTGAAAAAGGAAACTACCATCAGTTTAACAACAACGTAAAAAAAAGAATGTTGAATTTACGTTCAGAAGTAGGAGACGAATCAAAAATTACTTTTGTAATAGCTACCAGTGCGCCTAAAAACGGTATAAACATAAATAAATTAGAGAAGATTGTTGAAGAGCAATATAAAGACCAAAATAAATACAGTCTTAAAGTATATTTTGATAAGGATATTGTAGAGGAAATTAAAGAAGCCGAATCACTTAGGGATTCTGTTGAAACTGGTAAATTATCAATTGATGAACCTGATAATTATTTACAATATGATCAAGATAAAATATTTAATGTTTCAGCATTTTCATTAAAGGAACTCTATTCAAAAGAAGGATTAAATTTGCTTTCTAAAAATTTAAGATATTATTTAAAGAAAAAAGACATTGATAAAGCAATTGCTAGTACTATTGCTAATGAAAAGAACAGATTTTGGCACAAAAACAACGGATTAACAATTATTTGTGATAATTTTAGATCGGATGGTAAGATAATTCACCTGAATAATTTTTCAATAATAAATGGTGGACAGACCACTTATTTAATCTCAAAAAATGAGACTATTAACAAAGAAAATGATTTTTATTTAACTTGCAAAATTATTACAAATAAAGGAAACTCGAACAAAGAAAAAGATGATTTTGTTCTCAATATTGCACAAGCCACTAACTCACAGAAACCAATAAAGGAAATAGATTTAAGGGCAAATTCACCAGAACAAGTGAGGTTTGGTAAAGAATTGATTGAAAACGATATTTTCTACCAAACAAAAAGAGGAGAATCTGTTAGAAAGGGATATGAAATAGATTATAAAAATACTAATCTAATGGATGTGGGCAAATTATCTTTAGCAGGTCTATTTCAGAAACCAGGTACAAGTAGAAATCAACCATCAGTTTTATTTGATTCTGTATTTTACAACCCAATTTTTACTGATGAAAATATAAGGGTGATTGCCGGTCAAATAAAAGATCTACTATATGTTGATTATTACTTTAGGAAAAAATTCTTGAGAATTTTTGAAAAAAACAACGAGACATTTAATTCTGAAATGATTCCATTTGCCAATAATGCTAGAACATTATGCATAGCATATATTGCTTTTTCTTCCAGATTTACTAATTCTGAAATTAACGAGGATCATATTAAAGTAATTAAGAGTAAATTTAAAGAAGAAAAGGCTTATGAAAACTACTTCTATGAAATTTTCAAACCGAATCCTAAAACCAAGAAAAGATTATTGAATACTTCACTATTTGATGGAGATAAAGATGCGTTAGATGAATTTTTATATAAATCATTTGAAACAATAATCAAACAAAGTTATAAGATTTATCAACTTACCAATCTAACTTCAACCGAAAAGACAAATGAGACAAATTTCTTAAAAAATGATAAAAACTATTATTTGGTGTTAGCTAATTCATGGGATGATATTCATCAAAATATTCTTAATTCAAAATCCTTATATTTCCCTAATTAGTTTTTTCAAAAGTTTATATTGATAGACAGTCCGTGTGCTTTATAACTTAAAAATTACTTATTTTATTCCTTTTTTTAAGTTCTAAAAATAGAGGATGTAGGATCTTAGTTCCATAATTAGAATCCTTATAGTTTTTTTCATAATCTGTATTGAAGTGAATCATTATTAGGCTTTTTAAAATAGTTTTAGAAATTTTCATATCATACTGGTCCTCTAAATACTTAAAGTAATTAGTAAAATCCTTATGTCTTAAATTTTCTTTTTTGAGAAATAGTTCTTTACTTGTAATAGAACCAAATCCTTTATGAAGTGAAATCAAGGCATCTTCAAGAATAAAGATATATAAATTGAATTCTATTTCAAATTTGTAATTTATCAATTCAATAAAATCGTTAATCATAATTGTCATTTTTTGATATGAATGATTTGTTTTCCAAAATAAAAAAACAAAAATGAAACCAATTATTAAATTTACGTAAGATCTTAGAAATTCAAGAGAATAAAAAAGCGTTGATGTAACATAGTAATAAGTTAAAAATAGAGATAGGTAAATTATAATTATAATTATTGAAAACAAAAATTTGTTTATTTTACCCTCTAACTTAAAAATAGGAAGTGTAAACCAGTAAAAAAGGAAACTTTTCTTTATTAAGTTTCCTTTTATATAATCATATGGATTTGCCTTTCTAATAATAGTTTTATTCATTTATAACATTTTATCATTTTGAGTAAACCTTTTTTCCTTAGAACTTTGAATTTTAGTCTGGACATTAACAATAATGGTATTTCCCTTGTAATTCTATTTTATTAAATGATGGACAGTCCGTGTGTTTATTATTCATTAAAACCAATGACATTTGCAGTTTTTGAACTACCTTTGGGAATCCTTTTAATTGCATTCGCAATTATTTTTGAATTAGATATTTATTTTCAAGCAACGGTGATTTATGTGCAGAATTTGTAATATTTTTTTAAGAAATTATACTAAATCATGGCTTATATTTAAACATGTCGATTTATTAAAACTAAAATAGTCAAAAGTTGATGAAATGTTTTGAAGACAAACCTTCAAAAACTATTCAATGAGTTCAATTTCAAGACTACATAAATTATTGTATAAATTTGATTGAGTACGCCAATTACCTTTTAATGAAAGTTTAAGTATTGTAATTATTTCCATGTTCAAGTATTTCTTTTCAATTTGATCGAAAGAGGCAAATTTAACCGTTTTTTTATCCGAATTTTGCTTATTGCTCAAATGAAAAATATATGCCTCAGAATAAAAAGCAGAAGGCCCAACGTCACCAAAACTTGTCAAATAAGACTTCATCTCGTCTTTTTTTCCTCCATCTTTTCCAGGGGCATCAAAAAAAAATATAGTATCTTTAAAAAGATAAAAAAAATCGTTTAATTTCATTTAATTACTATATCATATCAAATTAATTTCTGGTTTTAGTTTCTGATACCAATTTATGATTGTCCTTATTTAAAATTTAACGATACTTTTGACAATTAATCATAATCATTTAATATCATTTTCTTTAGGTTTCCAAATATGACCACAATTGGTGTTTTTACATTTTAGAAATGTTCCTTCAGTCTTATATACACCAATTGGTCTATCTTCAGGATTCCTTGGGTCCATATCAGAAATCTTTTTACCGTATGCATTGATACCATAAGCTAGAAGACCAGGATATTTTTGATTTATCATCGCAAGTTCATCCTTTGTTTTGGGCATGTCTTCCTCAGTGAACTTAACTAACTTACGTTCTCCAAGGGTTAGTTCCATATCAGATCCACATTTAAAGCATTTAAACGATTTCATTTTGTTCTCCTTATAATTGCTTATTTCAATCAATCTATCGGTTCGGTTCCCAAGTCTGGCCACATTTTGGATTGGTACATTTCAGTTTAGTTCCCTTCCACTGAACAGAACCGATTGGAAGGCTTGAATCGGTACCATTTATTAAACTCTTATTGTCTTTTAGAAAAGCTAAATTCTGATGCTGCATTTTTAGATTTTTTAACTCCTCCTCACTTTTTGGCAATTCATTTTGTTTAAACACTGTTAAAACAGGAACACCAATTGTTTTATCCATTTTCCAGCCACATTTAAAACACGTATAGTTTTTCATAAGCCCTCCCCTTTTTTAAAAGTCTCGATCATCCCCATCATCATGTGTCACTTCAAAACTACTATCTTGATCAAGAATCTTTTCAGTTTGGAAATCAAAAGTCTCCTCCTCAAAGTCAAAAGGAGCGTCGGGAAAATCATACTCAATCGATGGTAAATCTTTTAAATCAAAAGTTGATCTTGTTGCCGGAATGATCAGTTCGATGAATTTGAGTTGATTGTAATCACAAGGTAATAATTCATTAGGTTCATATACTTTAGAAGATAAAACATTAGCTAATGCTGGTTTCCCATTTCTTAAAACATTAATTGATGTGGTTGGTGTCAACATCCCATGACTTAGATAATAGAGTGAAGTATCCTTCATTTCACTGAGTTCTACGGCAACAAGAATGCACCTTGGATGGGGATATGAAGAAGTTATTTCCAGTTCTTTAGATTTGGATTTATTTTCGATTGAAATAGGTTTTTTAGTGGATAACCATCCCTTTACTAATAAAAAAACAATCATCGCTAGTCCAATCACAATGACGAAGAAAATACCATCTTGACTCAAAGCCATCGAAAAGAAGTGGATTTTATGACTTAGGCGATCTAATGACCATGGAACTATCATTACTTTTATTATAATCATTTTTATTAATGATGAGAAAAAAATGAGATTTTCTTAGGAAATTGATTGGATTTTGATAAAATATTAATTGTGAATATTGCAGCTATCCTTTCTCGATCAATCAAGCAGGGGACTTGGATCTATATTTCGTATAAAAACCAACGGGATGAGGTCACTTACTTTTGGATTTCCATTATTGATATTTATCCGGAAGATAAAAGCTTGGCAGTTTTTGGGTTTAATTATGATATTTCTACTGAGGTAAAACGTTTTGACAAAATTTACTTTGATCGAATTCTTTCAGCCCAAATAATTCATGGCACTTATTATCAGGAACACGAAACGGTCATGAAAAAGATCGATGAGAATTACTTGTCATTTGAATGGTTACAGTATTTTGATATCTCGGAAAAAGTTCTTAGTTACTATGAAGCTTGCCATCTTGAGGATGTAGAAGTCGAGGAAAATAATTTTACGTTGCTTGAAGGGTTTGATGAATTTCAACTTTCTGATAAAAACGATATCCAACTAAATGATAAACAAAGACTTATTCTTCTTAAACTACTTAAGAAGAAATTATCAAAGAAAATCATCAAAGATCATCAATCGATTGAAAAACTTACCTACAATTTGCTATCGATTAAAACGAAACGAAACACGATTATTCCATTATTTTACTATGATGTGAAATTTGATATTACTGAAAATCGTATGGTGATTGTTAAAGACGTCAAATATAACCCTAAATTTAAAACAAAAGAATTCACTTATATCCTAAAAAATATGGTCGAGGCTGAATTAGAAACGCTTGCAAATGCATTCCAGACTCAAAAAGAAGAAGTCATCAAAACTCTTTCTCAATCATTAACCAGACATGAACTTATCGACACACGTCCCTATTTGATGCGATTTTCAAAATCGATCATGATTCCCATCGGCGATGAATATGCCGCCATCAAAGATCAGTTTTTTAAGCAAAGCTTACCTCGTCCCTTGAATGCTTTTTTTGGACGTTTTTCAAACATTAATCGTCGAAAAAAACGAACCAACAACTTATTGCTTTTGGATGACAAAGTGAACCTTGAACAACTTCGCGCAATGTATCACGCCTTAAATCAAGATATTACATATGTTCAAGGACCACCAGGCACAGGAAAAACCACATTAATTAAAAACGTTATTTTATCGAGTTTATTAAATCAGCGTAGTGTGTTAATCACATCTAACAACAACGAAGCAATTGATCATATTCTTCGCGGATTTCCTACGATAGATCGGATACCGATGCTACCAGCATTAAGACTTGGGAATCTTGAATATGCTGAATCGGCGATGACGATGATTGCTACCCTCCACGCCTTGGCCCAATCCCTTGAAGACAATGACGAAAATTACGAAGCCATTCTTCGCCAATCTGAAGTGTCAATTGAAGATCTTAATAACGTTCTTGAAGCTTACGAAGAAAAAATTGAATTGGAGTCACAAGCAGAAGTTTTAAAACAAATTCTCGAACAAAATAAAGATAATTTTGCCTTTTTAAAAGTTCAAGAAGATCTTAATAAAATTAAAGCTAAACTTGAGCAGCTAACATCGATTGATAAAGCCAATATTTTTAGAAGTATTAGCTCTTCCCATCAAGCAGAACTTGCAAACCAATTTTTAAAACTAGAAACAAGTCGTCGATTAATTAAACTTTTGGAACCAAAATATAACGTTTTACTCGAGATAATTGCTTCCCCAAAAAAAGACCGTGTCTATCAATTCCTAGAGTATTTAAAAGACGATGAAAAATTTCATGATTTACTCAAGGTATTTCCAGTGATTGTTACCACCAATATTGGAGCAAGAAGACTTGGATCGACTTCACCTCATTTTGATTTGTTAATCATGGATGAAGCGGGCCAATCCGCAGTTGCGACAAGTTTAATTCCGATGGCTAGAGCAGAACGCCTTCTTCTCGTTGGTGATGCCTCTCAGTTACAACCCATTACCCAAATTGATCCAAAAACAAACCAGGAACTTTTATCATCCTTTGGGATACCCAAGGTTTATGACTATGCAAACAATTCCATTTTGAAGTTAATGCAATCTGTTGACACAAAATCACCCTCAATTATGCTAAAAGAACACTATCGATCGGATCGAAAAATCATCGGATTTTCCAATCAAAAATACTATGGTAATCAACTCGTTGTAAAAAAAGCAGATCAACCAGCTGCACTAAGGTTTATTCAAGTCAAATCTCAAAGTATTGGTGATAAAAACACCGCTTATGAAGAAGCAATTTTTATTGCAAAAGAGATCAAACGCAACGGGGCACAAGATGTCGGTGTGATCACACCATTTAAGAATCAAGCAGCCCTTATCAATCAGTCACTTGATGATTTAGGGGTGCACGATGTTAAAGTTGGAACCATTCACACTTTTCAAGGTAATGAGAATAAAACCATTTATCTTTCTTTGGGTTTAACGAATCAATCATCGCAATTTGCTTATGATTGGATAAAGGACAATCAAGAATTAATGAACGTTGCGACCACCCGTGCCAAGGATAAATTGGTTGTTGTTGGGGATGAACAGATTATTTCTCAATATAATCAAGGGCATCCATCTGATCTCCAAGACTTAGTTAATTACACGAAGACATTTGGCCAATTTGAGGTAAAAGAATCTTCTCGTTCAGACAACCTACGCCAAATGGGAGCGAAAGCACTTAATTCAAAGTTTGAAACAGAATTTCTCAATACAATTCAACACTTTTTAACAATTTTTGGCGCGGTCAAAATTAAGGAAAAGATTAAAATAACTGATTTGTTTGCGATTGCTTCCACTGCTCAATATTTTTCTTATGCCAATACGGCCCATCTTGATTTTGTGATATTTGACCTAAAGCAAACACCTTTGTTAGCCATTGAATTAAATGGTGAAGAACATTACGTTACTCAAGAAGTTAAAGCTCGTGACCAAAAGAAAAAGTCAATTTTAGAGCAACATGGTTTAAAATTGATTTCAATTCCCAATCACTATGCGAGAAGATATGACCTCATTCGGACTACCATTCTTACGATATTGGAGGGTTAATGTTTAATATTTTAAAGAGTCTTGACGCTTCCTTACACTTTAAATTCGACGATATCGAAAAGAATATTTCTGCTTCCTCTAGGACGGTTTACGTTAGCATGCAATCCTTTATAGAACGATTTTTTAAATATCTTCTTACTGAGGGAAATCACAATATCGCCAATCTGAATAAACAAGCCATAGGGCAATTATTGGGAAATGAAGCGATAATTCGGAAAGTAAAGATCGCAACCCAATATCAGGATTTTGAGTTTGTCAAAGTCATCAATCAACTCGCGAATGATTATAAGCATGGACAAGCTTTTATCATCCACGAGAGTCAATTATTTACACTATTTCAAAACACCTGTCAGTTGATTGACCATTATCTTATTAGTATTAATAAACCTAGTGATTTACCCAAACCCTTAGACCCATATTTTCAAGAATTGCTTCATCGCTATGATGAAAAAATCATGAAAAGTTATCAAGATGAAATCATTCAAAAAAAAGACCAGGAAAACCAACAACTTTTAAATGAAAAAAACGATCTTGAAATCAAGTTAAATATTTTAAAGATTAGAGAAAAACAAGCGGAAGATGCAAAGACATTAAAGCTTAAGCTCCTTGAAAAAATTAAAGAAAAAGAGTCACGAAAAGAAGAAATTAAATTAATGATTCGTGATTTTGACAAAAAGATGGATCAACTATTTATTATGTTAAAAGCTGGAACAATTGATGAAATTCAACTTGATGAGAAGAAAAAAACACAAGTTAAGTTGTTAGAGCTTGACCGTGAATTAGATGGTCTTGAGCAAGAATTGTCTGACTTATCGTTTAATGTCAATCGAGATCAGCAGGCAATTGAAACCCAAAAATATGAAACATTAATTCAAGAACAAGAAAACACCATCCGAATTTTACAAGATAAGATTTCAAAAAATGACACGCAATCAGCAGCGGCTCATCAACACAAACTTACTGAAGTTAGTTATCAAGAACGTTCAACCTATCGAGAAAAAATCCGCAATTTATATGCAAGGGTGAAAATTAATAGTAATTATCTTGAGCCTCAATCTTTTGAGATTACCAATCTAACTTTTGATCACCATTCGAAAAGTCGGTTTGCTAGTTTTTATGCAGTCGTTTACAACATGCTGATTCGCTCAGAAACGATTCGACCGATTAAATCGCTTTCTCAATTACCGACACCAAGATTGCAACGAATTTATGCAATGCAGATTCTTCTTTTAGGCTTAATTAAGGAAGGCGTATTGAACGATGATACATGGACACTTGCTATTCACCACCCTTACGTTGACAATGCCTTGCTCTTAGAAGAGGCTAATCACGCCTACCAAGGGATTTTTGAATTAGTTGATAAGCTTTCTTCAATCAGTATGGTTACTGTTCCGCATCCAAAACTTATCATCGATCCAAATGATCCGATGGCTGTTCATATAGATTTCGAGAATGAAACGATAACTCGCAATCATTTTGGTATATTGCTTGATGGTGTGTTTGCTGGTCTAGAAAATCCACCTCTTTGGATTGACCAATATATTCCTTATGCCATTAAAACCAAAGTTAACGCTCACCTTGAGGTGTTAACCTTCTTTTTAGATTATTTATTTAATTTTGACTCCTTTAGAGAAGGTCAGGTCGAAATTATCAGTAACTTTTTGAATGGAAGAAATACCATTGGGGTTCTTCCGACCGGAGCAGGTAAATCATTAACTTACTATTTTTCTGTGATTATGCAGCCTAAGATTGCGCTTGTGGTTGCACCGATTCTTGCCTTGATGAAAGATCAATACTTAAAACTCAGTGAAACATTTCACTTGCGCTACGTTACCACCATCTCAAGTCAAAATGATGACAATTTTGCCCGTCTTAGGATGTTTAAAGATGCAAAAACAATGTTTACCTTGGTTTCACCAGAACGATTACAAAACGAATCTTTTCGTCAAGCATTGATCAAGCTAAATGAAGAAAAATCCATTGGGTCGATTGTTTTAGATGAGGTTCATTGCTTATCCGAATGGGGCCATGATTTCCGGCCATCATATTTAATGTTATCGACTACCTTAAACATGTTTGCCCCACATGCCCGTTATCTTGGTTTAACTGCTACCGCAAGTGTTAACGTGGTTAAAGACATCATGATTGAATTAAAGATCCGCGATGGTCGAGACATTAAATTTGTAAAAAAATTGAAACGTAAGAATCTTCAATTTAAGATTTTCCGCGCACAAAATGAATATGGCATTGCTCAATATATCGAAAAGCTTATCTTGGAAAACATCCCCAATAAAGATTCACCATTTAATGTAAAACCCAACGCCGATCTTTCTAATTGTGGCATCATCTTTTGTAATACAACTTCCGATAATAAACCAACTGGAACAGGTGGTTTGTATCAAAAACTACTTCCATATGTTGGTTCACAGCTTGGAATTTTTAATGGAAAATTAAAAGTTGATCAGGATGCTTTTATGAAGAATGAGAAAACGTTATTGATTGCCACCAAGGCATTCGGGATGGGAATCGACAAACCGAATGTGCGTTTTACCATTCATGCTGGTATGCCTTCCTCTAGGGAAGGTTTCTACCAAGAGGCAGGTCGGGCTGGTCGTGATCAAAAACCTTCCTGGTGTTACCTCGTTTCAAGCGGTTTGAGTGGGCTTGGTAGCGATGGTGAATCTCGATACATTGATGAGTTTTTAAATTTAAGAACTTCCATTCCTCGTTTAAAAGAAATTGCAGGCCTACCGAGTAAGGAATTAGGTTATACCGATATTTCAACCCATTTTTATTTTTTTTCTAAGGAAATTGATGAGCCAGAGACTGAACGTGATAAATTAATGAAATTTTATCAACAAATTGATAAAGCGATGGATCTTAAAGCCAAGGAGTTCAAATACAAAGTTGATATAGATATTGACCAGAAAACTGAAGCTGAGAAGTTGCTTTATCATCTCCATAAATTGGGCGTGATTCATAATTACTCAGTTCAATACCGGAGCAATGCAGTCACCTTTAATGTTGACGTTCATCATCTTTACCGTGACATTGATCATTTAAAAGCGAAACAAATTGAATATTTAAAACTTTATGATCCAAACCATCGTCTTATCCCTGAAATTCAACGCTATAAAAGCCTAGATGATTTACCGATGATGATTTATCGAATTAGGACTTGGTACCACGACACATTCACGAGAGCCCGGCGAGAACAATTAGCAAATATTCATGCATTTATCAGGCGCCACGATCGATCAAGTTCTGACCAAATTCAAGATGAACTAGAAGCTTTCTTTGATTTATCAAGTTACTTTAAAGTGGATGAAGAAAAGACGACTGAATTTTCCAACCAAGATTCGCTTAAAGAAATTATTGATAAAGTATTCTTGACCGAAGAGCAAGAGCTGCCACGTTCAATTCTAAGTGCTGAGTTTTTAATCGAATCGATTGTCAATTACCGTATCGACCTTTACATTTCCTTGTTGCACTTAAGAAATGGAGATACATTCCGCTTGGATAAAAACGGACAAGCAAGATTTGAATATGCCTTGTCCAATATGAATGAGGAGGAAAAAACGCTTGTGGTTTCTAAATTGGTCACAAAATACCCCACGCTCTATCCACAAGCTAAACTCAGCTTACTGGAAAGCATGGAAAATGAAGGTATAATGATGACAGATACTGTTATCAAAGCATACCCTGAAGATTTAATTGCAAACAAAAAAGTCATTCAAAAAGTAAATCAAACCATGAAGCCAATTTTTAAAGGAGATTAACGCGATGAATATTGAAGAACTTAATAACCAAGTGAAGGCCTTTGTCAGCAAAGTTACAACAACGGGTCAGTTAATCGATCACCTAAAAGATGTTCAAAGTTCTTATGAACAAGTTTTGGCATCTTTTGAAATTATTAATACCGATAAAAAAAATGTGAACATCATCGCGGAAGCTATCAAAGAAAAAATAATCAAGCTTACGGATGACGTCCAACATATCCATCAACAACACCTTAAAACGCTGACTGGATTAAAGGAGGCTATTCTCCAATCTCACGCAAGTCACATAGATCAATTGAAAGTTCATGTTGCAGAATTTTCAACAACCCAACAACAAGCACTTAAACAATTAGAAACGTTTATGGAAACCATCCGTGACTTAATTACAACCGAACAAAACGAATTTAAAATATTGTTCCAAGAAAACTTAGCATCATTAACAACAACGCAAACAGAGATTAAAGAACTAAAACAATCCGTTCAGCATCAATCAGATACCATTTTAGAGTTAAAGTCAGAGATTCTTTCTCTGAAGTTAGAGCAAACCAATCAATTTAATTCCATCACGACTAGCCAACAAACTATCCTTGATAAAATTTCTGCCTTGCATCATCGTATTGAAAATCCGCCTAAAAAGAAATTCCTTGGCTTATTCTAGTAGTCTATGCGTTAGCACGATTTAACTCATAAGCTTAAAACACCATAATCAATACCGATATCTAAGTTCTCTTTTGTTGAGAATGGTAGTTTACGAGTTTGTAAAATTGTCGGAATAACCGAATTCGTTGTGAATACAAACAAATAATTTTGCTTGATACGTCATTGACAGAACGTTAGATCCAAAATATAATTTAATTATGACTTTAAAAGATTTTTTAGATCAATTTAAACTTATTGAAATTACAGCACAAGTTAATGGTTCCAGCACGCCACCAATTGTTGTTGGTAACCTTTCAGCATATGGCATTGACAGATTTGAAATTGAGTTTTTTGACGGTGTAAAACTCGAAAAACACATATACAAGGACATTAAAAGCATTCCAGAAAACATCCTTCTGGCAAAAATCGTTAAAACCAATATAAACATAAATTATTCTCCACCTAGTGGTGATCGATCAATTTTTAAACTAATTGTCAGCATCTAATTATTTGTTATATGTTTTTGTTTTACAAATAATTTATCCTATTTTAGCCTTCATTTTTTTCATCATATAAAGAAATTTCTATAACATTGAATTATGTATATGGTTATCTCCAAATAAGTATTTTATTTATGGTAAAATTACAACATAAGGGTAGTTTATAAAATGTCGTTTATAAATGATTTTATCTGGGGGGATAATCATGTACACAATCAAGACAAAGGGAAAGAAGTTAAAGGCAAAAACGGTTTCTGAATTAATCAAGCAACTAACTCGGATTGGTTTAAAAGGAAAGTTAATTCCTAAAAAAGGATTAAAAGACATAAAATACTTAAGTTACATTGATCTTTCAACAAAAGACATGGTCCTGCAAGATTTGCTAGCCGCCGAACAAGAAGCACTTAGTCAAGCACTTGCGGACGAACAAGAAGCACTGGGTCAAGCTCTTGCCGATGAACAAGCCGCTCAGGATGAAGCCATTGCACAGTTTGAAGCAGATCAACAAGAGGCGTTAGCAGATTATCAAGAAGCACAAATAGCCTTAGAAAAAGAATACAACGAAATGTTAACGGCGGCAGAAGAAGGACTTCGTGAACTTCAAAAAGAAGAACAAGCGATGCTAAAAGCCGCAAAGGAAATGCAAGAAGAAGAAATCGCGCTATTAGCCTCACTCGATGAAGACGTTGAGTTCATTTTTGTTCCCAAGAAACGTAAATGATAGCTTTAATGACCAGCTAATTGTATTTAAGCATTTGAATCTAAACAAGAGTTTATGAACACAAAAAGTAAATACCTCTTTTTCGATATTGAGTGTATTCAAGTCGCAGGTCGGGACTATATTTTCTCATTTGGTTACGTACTTTGTGATCAACACTTCCAAGTCCTCAAACAAGAAGACATTTTAATCAATCCAAATATTCATTTCCAGATCTCTACGGGAATTAAAATCCACTATCCATGGAATAAAATATCTAGCCAACCAACCTTCATCGAATTTTATGATCAGTTAAAGTACTTACTGGAAAATCCTGACTACCAAGTGGTTGGTCACGCCATTGACAATGATATTAAGTTTCTTTATAAGGAGTGCCAAGAATATAAACTTCCTGGATTTCATTTTGATTTTGTTGATTCTCAAGTTGTTTTCGATGATTTTCATCATCTTGATAAACGTTCCTCAATCGCCACGATTCTAGATTATTATCAGCTCAAACCAGAAATCCTTCATCGCAGCGACATGGATGCTTACTACAACATGCTGTATATGCAAAAGATGTGTTTAGAACTTGAAAGAGGTCTAGATTCATTATTAAGTGATCCTAAAATATTAAAAGGTTATTCAAAAGGTCTGATTTGTCAAAGGTCTTTGATCAAGGATTGGATTTATCAACCATCGAGGACGGATAATAAAATGTCCTTGCTTGAACGCATTGATTTTCAACGTTTTGAGCCCGTAACCGATCTGCTCTTAGGAAAGACGTATGTGATCAACACTAAACTTTTATATGACAATCTCGATATCGGCTTATATTTAATTAAAATAATTCTTGAAAATGGTGGTAGTTTTCAACAATCTAACCCTAACCCAACGATTTTTATTTATCAAGAAAATGATTGTCCAAGGCAACAACGAGTACAGTCCAATCCTAAATGGGAAGGGTCATTTTGGTCAGTTCAAGAACTTCTCAAGGAAGTCGGTGTCCTCCATGTTGATATCGCCATTCAGAGTAAGGGTTATTTTGAATCGATGTTAATTGAAAAAGAGGTTGATCTAAATGGTAATAAAGTATAATAAAAAAATGTCGAATCAATCATCCAATGGAGCATTATCATGAAAGTAAAAGATTTGATTGGAAAAATTGGATTTTTAGACGCTTATATTGAGAGTGAAGGGACTAATCAGTCCTATTACCATGATTATGTTGATGTTGTTATTCATCTAATTACTGAGGTAGATGGCGAACAATTCGAAAAAGATGTTTGGTCCTCTAACGGAGGAAAGATCGGTAATGGATGTTCAGGTATAACTATATTTAACGAAGAAGAAGGTTGTTATAGTGATCCAGTACCAAAAAAAATAAAGAATTATACTGTTATCAATATTAATTTTGTATGTGTTTTAGATGATTCAATCGGTGAAACATCATTTGGTAATGAATATCGTCAAAAAAATTGCAAATTAAAGATCAATGTAAAGAAATAAAAAGTATTTTAAAAGAATTCAACTATTATTTTTTAACCCTAATCCAAAGTGACCAACTTCTAGATCTAATGTAAGTTTTTCCAGGATTAAAAATACTTTCCATCACATCACTATTGCTTCGAATGGCAAATTGTATAACCTCGTATTCAAGAAGATCTTTAAATATTTCCTTTAATGCATCAGGATTTCTTTCAAAATCCTCTAATTCTCTTCCGCGATCTGGTATAGAATTTTGGCTAATAATGACTTTATTAAAAAAATGACTGTTACTATATTCACTTTTATTATCCTTAATACTTACAGTTACAGTTAATTCAAAGTTTATTTTAAGGAATTCAAATAAATTAATTAATGTCATAAATTTATCCACATTATTCATTATAAATCATCTAGTTTGTTTTTATTTTATTACTATCAATTGTAAACTCCAATTTGCCTATTGAGATGTTAATGCTTTAAAACCCCCATGTTTAAAATATCAAGTTGGGAAACTCCAAAGACAGAATCCAAAAAGTCATAATTATTAAAAAAAGTATTTTTTAATACATTACAATACTTTTGATATCTTTATTTGAATTAAAGACGGTATGTCAGTGTGCTTAAAAATAGTAACAAAATAATGAGGAATAATCAGTTTTTTAAGAAGAGACCAATAGTTAATTTTTTCTTAACTTAATCCTGTTTCAAAATTTATTGATAAAATATAAAGAAAATGGATTTAAATAATTTACTTAAAGAGCTTGAAGTTTTTTCAAGAGATTATCCAAATAAAATAAATAGTTTTCGAATTCTTGGAATTGAGTCTCGAGAAAGAGTTTATAGTAGTCTGATTGGTTGGTTCTTTAAAGTTTTCGATAAGAAAAATTTCTCTAAAGCTTTTTTTGAATTTTTTCTTGATTTAATTAAAAAATTAGTCGATGAGTCAAGTTTGCGTGACAGAATTGAAAAAATTAACTTTTTCTCTTTAACCGAATGTGAAATCTTAAATGAATTTTATTTTACAGATATATTATTGCATTTCGAAAAAGAACATTTTGTTATTGTATTTGAAAACAAAATTTACGCGGATCAAGGTAAAAATCAATTGGCCAACTACAGAGAAAAGATTACAAATCATTATAAATCCAAAAACAAGAAGTATCGGTTTTTATTTCTATACTTAACCACTGATCGTTCTGAACCGAATGATAATGAATGGTACTCGCTAAGTCATGAAGATATCTACAAATGTGTTAAGAATGCCAGAGAAAAAACTAATTATCAATATAGTTTAATTGATGATTATTTAAATATTATGGAGGAAAACATCTTGGGTATTAGTGAAAAGCAATTGAAGGCCAGGGCTTTGTACCGTAAATTTCGAAACGAATTTGAATTTGTATTTAACAACAAAGAGGACAACACATCTTTTGTAACAAGCTTGATTGTTGAAAAACTTCAACCCTATATCGATTCAAAAGAAGTAATCCTATTAAGGGAATCGAACACATATGTAAATTTTACAACCCAAGCTATTAGGGAGATCGTTGGCACTTATGGAAACGGTGATTGGTTTGGTGAAGGAAGTACCGACTATTTCTCTTTTGAATTTGCAGCAAGAAATGATCATGAAATCGTATTTAGAGCAGTCGTGGGTCCCTCCAAAAAAGGCGAAAACTTAAAACTAAGAGATTATTTAATAAATAACCCAACTTTTGAGGGAAATGAAATTTTTAAGAAAAAAGGTAAGCTCGGGAAAATTTATACGACAGTCCTATCTAAAGAAGTAGCAAAGGTTGATTTTAATAATGGTGATATTGAACAATTGTCAAAAGATATACAGGACTTTGTTGAGTCATTCTTTAAAGAAAAATTTAAAGGAATAATTGATTATTTTGATTTTAACAAAAACAAAATTAAGAATTTATTGAAATAATAAACCAATGATACTAATATAAAAGGATGATTATTTTCTGTCTTGAATGATATAATTAATTAATGAGATGTTTTTTAAAAGCACAATCCATTTTAAAAACTATCCTTGAAGGTATTGATTCGCCACTCATTTTTAAAACAAATTCAACAAAGCTTTAATATTTTGGGAATAAAGTATGTTTATACGAGACTATTTAGATAGCGAAATACATATGAAACATCCATTTATTCTGGATTTACTTTTAATTGATAAGACAACCAATAATAATATTATTTGGGCTACTGAACACTATATTAAAAGAGGGATTGGTTATGATTCCAAAAGTCAAATATCAGTTCAATTGATAATTGGTAAAACCTCTAAGATTGTTACACCAAGAGTTGATAAATCAATAATAGAACAAGCCAAAAGAATCAAGAAAAATGCAGAGGTCTTTACTCCATCATGGGTTTGTAACAAGCAGAATAACTTGATAGATGAAACATGGTTTGACAAAAAAAGTGTTTTCAATATAGAGCAAAGTGACGAAAAAAAATGGATATCAACAGAAACAGTAAATTTTTCCAATGTTAATAAAACCTGGAAAGATTATGTTAATGATATAAGGCTTGAAATTACTTGTGGTGAAGCTCCATATATTGTTAGTCGATATGATACTGTTTCTGGCGAAGAGATTTCGATTGAAAAAAGAATTGGTGTTCTCGATAGAAAATTTAGAGTAATTAAGGAAAATGCATCATCAAAAGAAGTGTGGATTGAGTTCGCGATCAAGGCATTAAAAGCCACATATGGATATGAGTTTCAGGGTGATAATTTATTAATTGCGCGAGAAAATATCCTTATGTCTTTTGGCGACTATTACGTAGAAAAATTCAATGAACAACCACCAATTGAACTTTTACTACAAGTCGTCGATATTATTACTTGGAATATTTGGCAAATGGATGGTATTAAAAATGTTGTTCCATTCTCTTGCCAAAAAGAAGAACCGAAACTGACATTATTTGATTTTGGACTTGAAAAAATTGATGATGGATACATAGAAGATGTTAAAATATGTAATGGATGTAAATCCGGAAATATCAAACTTCATAATGGAAAATACTCAATGATAATGGATTGGGCAAAAAATAAAAAAATTAAGTTCGTTAATTTGATTGGAGAAAATAATTATAGCTATTGATTTTGTTTCTACTTTTGAATACAAGCTTATATATGTTTTTAGAATTCAAGATAAAGAACATGATGGGTGTTTAAAGATTGGTGATGCTACTTTACATTCATATAATGATTATTCAACATATAATCCAAATTCTAATGAATTAAATTTTGCCGCTAGAAAAAGAATAGATGAATACACAGCAACGGCTGGGATAATATATGATTTATTACATACCGAAATAGCTGTATATTATAATTCTATAAAAAACACAATTAAAGCATTTAGAGATCATGATGTTCACAAAGTTCTTATAAGAAGTGGTATTGTTGCAAAATACTTTGATACAACAAGAAAACAAAATGAGTGGTTTAAAGTTGATTTAGAAACTGTTAAAAAAGCAATTCAAGCAGTAAAAAACAACAAATCATCTTTAACTTCTTCTGATATCACTAATTATCAAAATCCGATTGCGTTTAGACCTGAGCAAAGAAAAGCTATTAACGATACTATTAAGCGTTTTAAAACTAATACAAGAATGCTTTGGAATGCAAAAATGCGATTTGGTAAAACTTTGTCTGCACTTCAGGTTGCTAAAGAAATGGCTCTAAAAAGAAGCCTAATAATTACTCATAGACCTGTTGTCAAAAAGGGTTGGTTTGATGATTTTGATAAAATATTTTATGATAAACCTGATTATAAAAAAGGTTCGAAAAAAGATGGATTTACAATTAAAGAACTCTTACTAGATAAAGATTGTTCATTCGTATATTTTGCATCTATACAAGATCTGAGGGAATCTGACGCGGTTGGTGGTAGAAGGGATAAAAATTATGAGATATTCGAAACCGAATGGGATTTTATTGTTATTGATGAAGCTCACGAAGGAACTCAAACTGAATTAGGTAAAGCCGTTATAAAGGAATTAATTAAAGATCGAAGCGACCGCATTACTTTTGTTCTGGAATTATCCGGAACCCCATTCAATTTACTATCTAATTACGATCAAGATGGTATCTATACCTGGGATTATATTATGGAACAAGAGGCAAAGATGAAATGGGATTTGGAACATTTCGGTGATTACAACCCTTATTCTGAATTGCCTAAGCTAAATATCTTCACTTATCATTTAGAGAAGACACTTCCAGCATATATTGAGGTTGCTGATAAAGCCTTTAAATTTTCAGAGTTCTTTAGAGTTTGGACAGGTGATAAAACAAAAGATTTTAAACAAAAGCCTACTTCAGTTAATGTTGGTGATTTTATACACGAAAAAGATGTTAAAGCGTTTTTAGATTTAATTTGCAAAACTGATCCAAATTCAAATTATCCATTCTCTAATGAAAGTTATAGAGCTTTCTTCAGGCATTCTTTGTGGGTGGTTCCCGGTGTAAAGGAAGCAAAAGCTTTGTCTAAATTAATTCGATCTCATTCAATTTTTTCTCACTTTGAAATTGTTAATGTTGCTGGTGATGGTGATGAAGAAATTGATACTAAAGACGCATTAATGGCTGTTAAAAAAGCAATTGGCAATAACCCAGATGAAACTAACACTATAACTCTATCTTGTGGAAGGTTAACTACTGGGGTATCTGTTCCTGAATGGACGGCAGTTTTGATGTTGTCTGGTTCATATTCGGTTCAAGCTTCTCAATATCTTCAGACAATATTTAGGGTTCAAACTCCTGCTAACATAAATGGAAAGATAAAAGAAAATTGTTACGTATTTGATTTTGCGCCTGATAGAACGCTCAAAATGGTTGCAGAATCAGTTAATTTGTCTGCAAGAGCAGGAAAGATTAATGTTAAGTCAGAAATTGCTTTATCAGCTTTTCTTAATTATTGTCCTGTTATTTCAATTGATTCATCAGGTATGAAAGAATATAAAGTTTCATATTTATTACAAGAACTCAAAAGAGCTCATGCTGAAAGAGTTTCAAAAAACGGTTTTGATGATCCCAAACTTTATAATGAAGAATTATTAAAATTAACTGAAGTGGAATTGAAAGATTTTGCTGAATTAAAAAAGATTGTGGGGGCGTCTAAGCAAAAATCAACTAATAATATAGATATAAATGATCAGGGTTTTACAGAGGAAGAATATGAAGAACTCGAAAAAGTTAAGGCTAAAAATCAACGCCACGAGCCTTTAACTAAGGAAGAAATTGAAAGGCTAAAGGAACTTAAAGAAAAGCGAAAAAATAAAGAAACCGCTATCTCCATATTAAGGGCGATTTCAATTCGTATTCCTTTATTAATTTATGGAATGGATAAGGATTTTAATGACGAAATCACAATTGATAACTTTGAAACCTTAATTGATGATATTTCATGGTCAGAATTTATGCCGAAAGATGTAACTAAAGAAGTATTTAATAAGTTTAAAAAATACTATGACAAGTACGTATTTATTGGAGCAGGTCGACACATAAGAGCTAGAGCTAAAAGAGCGGATGAATTAGATCCAACCGAAAGAATAAAAGAACTAGCTAGTGTCTTTTCAACATTTAAAAATCCAGATAAAGAAACCGTATTAACTCCATGGAGAGTAGTTAATCTTCACATGAGCGAAACGCTCGGGGGTTATGACTTTTATGATGAAAATCACGAAAACGTGATTGAAGTGCCTCGACATGTTAAACAAAATAATATTACTAATGAAGTTTTTTATAAGGATACTAAAATATTAGAAATAAACTCTAAAACTGGACTCTATCCTTTGTATATGGCTTATAGTACATATAGAAATATTACTGATTCCATGAATCAAGAAGAACTTACATATGAAAAGAAATACCAAATTTGGGATGAAGTTGTAAAGAATAATATATTCGTAATTTGTAAAACTCAAATGGCTCGGCAAATCACCAAAAGAACATTACTTGGTTATAAGAAGGGCAAAATAAACGCTCATTCATTTAATGACTTAGTTATGCAAATGAAAGATAAACGAGAGCAATTAATTGGAAAGATAAAGAAATCAAGTTTCTGGAATATAGGAGGCAGTAAACAAATGAAATTCAATGCAGTTGTTGGAAATCCACCATATCAAGAAAATAAGGGTGGAACTAAAAATATTGATATATGGCAATATTTTGTATATTGTTCAAACGCTATCTCTGACCTCTCTTCATTAATTCACCCTGGGCGTTGGCTTATTCCTAAGAAAAATATGAAGGATGTTCATGATAAGATCATTTCATCTAATTTGATGTATTTTGATTATTATCCTAATGCAAGTAAATTATTCTCAAATGTCGGAATTGATGGAGGAATCACCATCACTCTTTACAATAAAAAAAATAAAGGTGAAATCATGTTTTCTATAGATGGCAAAGAAAAGCAAATATTTAATCCTAATGAAGTTTTTTTTAGTGATGAATTCGAAAAAGAAATTTTTGATAAGATAAGTTCATTTTCTTTAGGAAGTGAAAGTATTTCAAAACGCGTTTATGGAAGTATTGGGAGTTTAGGTGGAGGAGAATTTGGATATAAAAAGAGTGTCCATTTAAAGCATCTTAAAGAAAGTACAAATCATATGATGAATCCTATAAAAGTTTGGGCTAATAAGGATTTTGGAAAAGGATCAAGATTCTCTTGGAACTACATAGAATATGACAAATTGGATAATCCACCAAAAGAAATTTTAGGTTCCAAGAAAGTCATGATAGACAAAAAGGGACATGCAATTATTCACGGTAAAGGCAATGTCATTAATAATATTCCACAAATTGTTGATGAAAATGTTGTTGCAAGTGGAGATGTTTTATTTATTGTTCCAGAGAAGAATAATGATTATAATCTAGAGCTAATTAAAACCTTTTTTCTTACAAAAACAATTCGCTTTCTCATGACTCTTATTCAAAAAGATCTTTATGTTAGAGGTTTTGAAAATGTCCCAGACTATACATATTTTGTAAAGATGTTGGGTGGTTCTTTGTTCACTGATAGATTCTTTTATAAAACCTTTAATTTTACAAAAGCTTTAATTGACCATATAGAAAATACTATTAGCGAAAAGAAAAGTGATAAATTGTAGTGAAAAAATACATTATTCTAAAATTTTTAAGTCGGTCATATATTATTTAAGACTAATTATTTTTTTAATTTATTAAGAAAATATTTCTTATTCTTAAGATCCATTGTAATTAACACACGGATAGTCTCTCCGTTCTGTCTTTGATTGCCATTGGCTATTCGATCATCATGTTGTGATCTTTTCTTAAACAATTCTAGATGTATTTTAGACGCCATTTAGTCTTCTCTAATTTGCTAAAA
>JACCDP011403050.1_pt1 | contig 22417 bp, 16 predicted proteins | sample 7445841 | NCBI WGS metagenome assembly JACCDP01 (sample SAMN15323441, study PRJNA562643) | freshwater metagenome | isolation source: river surface water | place: USA:Blue River Watershed | collected 2017-08-17
CACGATAACCCTTCCATGGCTTGAGGAGTCGGCCGGCGACGGCCGGGTCATTGAAACGCCCCAAGGACTGAATGGCTGCCGTACGAACCCGGGGAGGATCCGCAGCCTCCAACCGTCGGCTCAAAGGCTCGGCCACATCGGCATAGCGACCCAATGCGAGCAATTCCACCGCACGAACCCGCTCCATCTCGGGCGCACTTTCATCCTCGGCTCGGACCCGGGCTGATCGGAACAACCGTTGCAGACGCTCGTCGGATTCCCAAGCCACGCCGGATTTTCCGGAGCGGACCGACGCTTCGAGAAATGCCCGAACCATCCGCGGTGCCTGATCCGACCCATCGGTTCTGGCCATCTGATCCAGAAAGTGTTCCCCATCCGATCGAATCCCCTGAGAACCCAACACCCTCGCCAATGCCTCCAGGAAATCGCCACTCCGCGGTCGTTGGGCGAAACCCGGAATCCGGGACACCGCTTGGAACACCTCCCCCGCCCCACTGTCCAGGCCACTCAAGACCGCGGCCTGAACGAGCGATTGATCCCCGTCGCGCAAGAGAATCTGAACCAGTGCCCGGTTCCGCTCGGAACCCGACGCGGCTCCCAAGGTGAAGGCCAGTTCCCAACGGACCTGCGGTGACGGATCCTCAACCAAGGTCAGCAGGGTTTTCAGCAAGCTCTGGGCGACCGAATCCGAACGCCCCACCCGAGGCTCCGCCAATCTCACGGCGTGCCGTCGCACGCGTTCGTCGGAATCAGCCAGAGCGGGTTGCAAATGACGCCCCCCATCCAAGGCCTTCAACCCGTCGAGCGCATACAAGGCATGCATTCGAGCCAGCGGAACGGTGGATTTCTGGAGCAAACGCTCCAACTCCGGCACGGCGGAAGAATCCTGCCGCTCATGGATCAGACGAGAAACGGTCTCGCGGACCCATCCATTCGGGCTTTCGAGTGCGGCCACGCAATCACGGACCGACGCCTGACTCCATCGCCGCGGTGCCGGCCTCCGGAAGCCCTCCGGAACCACCCGCCAAATGCGACCACGATCGTTCCCGCTGTTGAGGTCCAAGTGCTGCTTGACGGCCTCCGGGATGGACCACGGGTGCTCGATGACCTCCCGGTACATGTCTACGATGTAAAGACACCCGTCCGGACCGTTCTGGAAATGCACCGGCCGAAACCATGTGTCCCGAGAAGCCAGAAACTCAACGCCCTGCTCATCCACTGGCCGGCGTGCCACCCAGCCCACGCCATCGGGATGCAGCTTCTTCCGGTGAACCAGATTGCCGCCGGCATCGCCAATGAAAACGTTGTCGATGAAGTCCGGGCCATAGGCGTCGCCACGGTACACGGTTGCCCCTGTTGCCCCCGTGAAATAGCCGGAAACCCGACCGCCGCCCTCAACCATGCCCGGGACGACTCCACTGATGCGCCACCGGGTCCGAACAATGCGCCACGGCTCGTCAGGACTGATCCGGAAGACTTCCGCGGCAGGTCCGTCGGCCGCGATGCTCACCCGCGGAGAAGGCAGGGCGACCCAGGGATTGCGCGACGCATGCGGCCAGTCCAAGGCCATCCACTGGAGATGATCGCTGTTGCTGCACACGAATCGATTCCCCACCGAATCGAAGGACAGACCATACTGCCCACCACCGGTCTCGGCACGGATCGTCTCGGTCAATGGATCGAAGCTGAAATCCAACCCGCGCAAATCGAGCGCCGAAGCCTCGGAACCCGGACGGAAAACCCGATTCCCACCATTGGGTCCCGTGGCTCCATAAAGACGGTGATCCAACCCCCAATTGAAGGAATTCAACAGGGCCTGAACATTGAGCCGAGCCACACCATTGCCGAATCCGGTGACCACGACACGTCGCTCTTCGGCCTTGCCGTCGCCGTTGGTGTCTTTGAGCCACAAGACATCGGGCGACGCTCCGACATACAGCCCACCCCGGGAAAAAATCAGGGCCGTCGGCCACGGCAAGTTGTCGGCGAACACCGTGGAACGATCGAAGCGGCCATCACCGTCGAGATCCTCCAGCATCCGGATTCGCCCGGCGTGCGGGTTTTCTTCACGGCGCTCGGAGTAATCGATCATTTCCGCCACGAAGGCGCGGCCGTCTTCATCGAAGGCCATGGTCACCGGACTCACCACCAGGGGTTCACTGGCAACCAATTCCATGCGAAACCCTTTCCGGATTTGGAAGGTCTCAATGGCCCGATCAGGCGGTACCGGTGGAAATCGCGCCAGTTCTCCCGCCGCCACGGAAGTCGCCTGACCGGATTTACCGTAGGCTTCCGAATAACTCACCCGCGTCTGCGGCGAGGGCCCCGGCTCGGCTCCTGGGCAAGCCCATGCGGCCCATGCGGTCGCGATGGCGACCGATGTCCTGCTCACGGCGTGCCAGCCTGAAGAGTTCACGCTTCTGAGATTGCCCTCACGGCGAGAGCAAACCCAGCCTGCAATTGCTCCTCCAGTCACCTCCGTCTCAACGCTGACCCGCTCGCCGCAGAGCCTCGTCCACCATGCTCGGAGTCAGAACCACGGGCAGGAGCTCCGGGGCTTTGGACAGGTCCACGGAATACACCAAAACCAAGGGAACACCCCGACGGCCGTGCTTCTTGAGTTCGTCTGCGATGAGCGGGTCCCCGTCGGTGAAATCACCCTCGAAAACCCGAACTCCCAATTCCTTGATGCGCGCCCGCGTGGCGTCGATCTCGATGGCGGTCGCCTTGTTCCATTTGCAGTTGAGGCAACTGTCAGCCGTGAAATCCACGAGCACCGGATGTCCCTCGCGACGGGCTTTCTCGACGGCCGCCGGACTCCACTTCTGCCAATCCAACCCCTTGACCTTTTGAGCCGCCGGCGTGCGCCAGTCCAACTGACCCTCCAGAAATCCGAAATACCCCGCGAGGAGCAGCAGAACGGCGATGCCCATGGCCCATCCCTGGCCACGGGTTGAACGCTGCACAAACTCACCCCAAACCCACGCCGCCGTCGCCAAGACCACCAGGAAGAGTCCAAACCACAGAACGCCCGTGCCCGACTCGCCCAATCGGCTGGCGGTGAACCAGAACAACCACATGGCCGTGGCCAGCATCGGGAAACCCATACCCACCTTGAAGCGCACCATCCAGACACCCGGCTTGGGCAGGAATCGCAACCATGTCGGCTCCCAACACAACGCCACAAAGGGCAAGGCCAAGCCCGCACCGATGGCGACAAAGAACAAAAGTATGACCAACGGTGGCTGCAGGAAGGCAAACGCCAGCGCCGAGGCCAGGAACGGAGCGGTGCACGGAGTCGCCAAAACCGCAGCGAGAACACCATTGAAGAAGGCCCCACTCCACCCCTCCTTCGTGGACAGGTCCGAGGCCTTTTGCATGGCCGATCCGCCGAGGGTGAGTTCGAACACACCAAAGAGATTCAACGCCACGAGGGTGATGAGCACGGTGATCAAAACCCGGAACACCGGATTCTGGAACGGAGCACTCCAACTGGCCGTACCACCCGCGGCCTGCACCGCCAAGGCCACACCGGCCAAGACCAGGAACGACATCAGCACCCCGGCTCCATAAACCAACCCGAGTGTGCGAACCCGCCGGGGTTGCTCCTTCGCTTGCTGGACAAACCCAAGGACTTTGAGTGCTAAGACCGGCAGCACACACGGCATCACATTGAGGATGAGTCCACCCACAAAGGCCGAGAGCAATTTGATGAGCAACTCCGCGAGGGAAACCGGTTCGGCAAGCACAGGAGCCGCCGAAGGAATCCCGGCCGAGGCCGAAGCCGCCACGATGGGGACACTGAACTCGACCGTCTCGGCGGATGGGTTGGAGGCCTTCGGAACCAAAAGACCCACCAACCGATTCGGCCACCCTGCTTCGCCCGGCGTCACCGTCTTGCGGATGCGGAGGAACCCATTCTGCGGCTCAAGCCATTCAGTCTTCACGGACACCGCTGCCATCCCACCCGTGGCCTCAAAGGGATACACATCGAAGGCCGAAGCTCCGGGGAGAGGCTTCCAGGAGATGATCAACTTGCGAGGCACTGCCCCCTCGGAAGTCTCCCAGGTCGCGGTGATCGGAACATCAGCCACTGGGCGCGGCACCCGCTGACTGGCCGCCAGGATATCGGCGGCATGGGTTGAACCGGCGACGGTATTGCCCACCGAAATGGAAGTCTCCACCGAGGCGCTGCCCGGGACACATTCTTCATGACATTCGAGCCACTTGACCTTGGCCTTGAGCGTGCGGGGACCCGAGGGCTGGTTGGTGGAGATTTCGATCGGAACCAAGAGCAGCACCGACCCGGAATAAGTCAGGGTATCGAATTCCTTTTCGGTGGTTTTTTCTGGCGCTGGCCACTGGATGGGACCGGCCGTGATACCCGGTGGAAGGGTCCATTCCACCCGGGTCTTGAGGCCCACCTCATCGCCTGGATTGCGCCAATAAATATGCCATCCATCCGCCAACCGAATGCGTATGGCCGCCGTGACGGTGGATCCTGGACGAGCCGTGGAGACATCGGTCCACAACTCGACTTGAGTGGCCGATTCGGCCCGTACTCTCAAGGGTCCGACCATCCAGCACAGTGACAGCAACAGCCCGATCCAGCGCATCTCCAGATCAAAAGGGACACGGAGCCCCTTGTCCAATCCTTCTGCCAGCACCAAGAGTCAAACGTCTGACAACTGAAAAACAGCGCACAGAGGCGCTGGAGGCCTCCGACGGTAGCCGTCGAAATTCCAAGTCACGGAGCCAGGCTCGCTGCCCATCCGGCAGCAGAGTTGCTCGGTACGGTATCAGCAAGGGCCCCTGCCAGGCGGAAACTTGAAAACAGACTCGATGACCATCGGGTAGTGCGCCCTGCCGGGCGCACCCATGAAAAAAGGCGCGATGAAAAATCATCGCGCCTTGAAGAAGGTGAATCAATTGAGCGCCGAAGCGCGTCAATTAGCGGCGGTTGCGGCGGAGGGCAGCAGCGCCCACGAACGCGGCACCCACGACACCGAGAGCCACCGTGGTGGGCTCCGGAACGTTCGCGGTGATGGACATCTTGAAGTTGGCTTCCTGAGTACCGTTCAAAGCGCGCAAAGCCCAATCGCTGCCACCGGAACCGGTCTTCTGCCAGAAATCGCCACCCGCGGAACCCACGTTTTGGTGAGGACGACCCACAGTGGATTCGGCACCACCGATGACCCAACCCTTGTCGGACAGGGTGTCAGCACCCGAGAAGCTCACGGTCACCGTGAAATCCTTGGGGAGAGTCAAGGCACCGTACTGGGCGATGTAAGGGGCGTAATCAAACTTGGCCGTGTTGTAGCCTTGGGAAATACCAATGCCCGGAACGCTCAGGAGCACGCTGCCAGGAGCCTTGAAACCGTTGATCAACGCACCGTCGTTGGCGTAGATGTTCAGGTTCATCGTGCCACCGAGGGAGGCCGAGTAGTAGTCGAAGGACAAGCTGGAGAGCTGGTAACCTGCGACCGGCATGGTGATCTGGTCACCGAACTCACGGCCATAATGACCGTTGGCGGAACTGGTTCCCACACCGTAGATGTCGGTGCCGGTTCCTGTGGTGGAATAGATGGTACCAGCGAACACCGACGCCGTTGAAAGGGCCAGCGCAGCTGCTGCAGCAAGAATGGAATTCTGAGTCATAGTCAGTTAATAGTTTTTTGAGATCTTAAATCTCCCTTTGTCACCGGTCGCTACCGAGGTGTTTTCGCAACAATTTCTACCGCGGTCAAGCGAGCTTCCAAAATAATTGAACAAAAACGCGTACCCACCCTCTGAAGGGTTCAGAGGCCTAGACGGCGCTGAATGTCCTGGGCCTCCAACTCGGCCTCTTTCCAAGGTTTTCCGGCTGCCATTCCGGGGCGTTGATGCCCCACGTATGTCAACCCGGCGTCTTTGAGCAACCGCTGACGGCGTTGGATCAGAGCCCATGAATCGCCCGATTGGGACATGCGAATCAATTCGTCCGGGCTGGATGCATCTACCCAAGCACCTTGCGCGCCCATCGCCCGCAAGGCTTCACGGGCCATGAGCCAATGGCCTTGGCGGTTGGCATGCACCCCATCCCCCGACAGTGTGAATGCGGGATCCTGGGAGCGCTGGGTGTCCAGGAAACCCCTCATGGGACCATGCACATCCACCACCTGCCAACCGCTGGCTCGCTGCGCGACCAACCACTGAGAATAGGCACCCAACACGTCATCGTAGCCTTCAAAGGGTTGGGGATAAGCACTGAGACCTGCTGGCAAGGTGCGCCCCTTCAATGGCCTGGAATCAAAGACCGGCGGTGTCAGGTGAATCACGCGAACCCCTTCATGGGCTGCGGCCTCGTGCAACCGTCGAATGCCGTCGCGGAATTTGGAGAAACGCGATTCCTCCAAGGGAAAGTAAATCCCGTCGTTCATTCCGTAGCAGGCCAGGATCAAGTCGGGCTTGAGGCGGCTCAAGACCCGCTTCAGGCGCTCATGGACATCCGGTCGCGGAAAGGATCCACCTGCATGCCCTTCTTCAGACAACCCGGAGGCAGTCTCGCTGGGCAAACCCAGATTGAGGATCTCTGGATGACTGCCGGGGTGAATTTGCCGAATGCCCGCTTCCAAAAACTCCACCCACTCACCGGAATAGGTAATGCTGTCACCAAGCACCACGATGCGAGGGGCAAACCGAATCATTCGAGCAGCCTCGGTGGGCAATGCCTCGCCACGGGCGGGCACCAACCGGATCTGACGCAAGTCCATCACCGCGCCACCGATTTTGCGAACCGGTCGGATCGCCAAGGTGTGGCGACCGGGTGTGAGCGTCACACGACCCAGACGACGAACGACGAAATTTTGGAAATGACCCGTCTCCTCCACGGTCCAGGGGATGACCTGGTCAGCGACCCGCAACTCGACCTGACTGCCGGCCGATCCGCGCCCGCAACCTTGCATCAACTCCACCTCGAAGGTTCCCGCTTGGGTCAGGTCAAAGGTCCAATCGGCCCAGTCTTCCGCACGAGCCCACCAACCCAGTGTGTCCTTGAAAGGCATGGGTTCGTACCGCAGCACGGTCCCATGCACGGAGGCGGAACGCGAATGCAGCAGCAGGCTTCCATCGGCTGAAACCGACAGAGGTTGAGCCTGATGGTCCGGATTGGACATCGGCCATTGAGCCCCGACCCGGCCTTGCCAGTCGGCCAGCCGACGCGACAAATCCATGACCCGTTGCGGTTGCTCGGCGGCCAAATTGCGGGATTCACCGGGATCCTGGGCCAAGTCGAACAATTCGTGGCGACCGTCTTCGTAATACTGGATGAGCTTCCAATCCCCGGACCTGATCGCCGAATACGGGGAAGCGCCGCCGGGATGGTAATGCGGGTAGTGCCAACCGATGAGATCGCGCCGGAGGCGTGCCGACGCATCCTTCAAGAGCGGCACCAGATTCGAACCATCTTCGAGAGTCTCTGCGGGCGATCCCGACATCGCCGCAGCCACTGTGGCGGCCACGTCCATGGAGATCACAGGTTGATCCACCCGCCCCTGCGGCGCAGCCACTCCCGGCCAACGGACCAGCAACGGCACGCGAATGCCCCCCTCATAGGGAGAACCCTTGCCCGATCGCAACGGCTTGTTGGAGGTCGGGGGATTCTGGCCAAGGACCAACCCGCCGTTGTCCGAGGTGAAAACCACGACCGTGCGATCAGCGAGGTCACTGGAGTCCAGAGCGGACAAAACCTGCCCCACCGCTGCGTCCAAGCTTTCCAGCATCGCCGCATAGACAGCGTTGGTTTGGGAACCCCCGATCTTCTGGGCTTTCTTGCGATACTTCTCCACAAGCCCCGGCTTGGCCTGAAGCGGCGTGTGCACAGAATGGAAGGCCACCTGAAGGAAGAACGGTTGATCTCGATGCCCGCGGATGAAGGCGGCCGCTTCAGCCCCCTCGCGATCGGTCAGGTATTCCCCCCGCGGACCGTCGGGAAGCTGCGGCAATCCGTAAGGTGAAAAATAGGAAGGTGGCTGGCCGCGATGGTCTCCACCGAGGTTGAGGTCGAAGCCTTGCTGAAGCGGCCCGAACCCTTCCCCGCCGAGGTGCCATTTTCCGATATGCGCTGTGGCACGACCCGAAGCCTTGGCTCGTTCAGCGAGTGTTTGCTCGGACAACGGCAACGCTTTCACCCAGTCGGCCGGCGGACGCAGCTTGGCCTTGGGATCCTCGTGCCCGGCGATCCAATCGGTGATCTTCAGTCGGGCCGGGTACTTGCCGGTCATCAATGCGGCACGGGTGGGTGAGCACACCGTGCACGCGGAATAGGCCTGATCGAACCGAACCCCTTCCCGGGCCAAACGGTCCAGGTTGGGAGTCTCGTGAAAGCGGCTGCCACTCGAAGCCAAATCATGGGCCCCCAGATCGTCAGCGACCATCAAGACCACATTGAGCCAGGAGGCATCGGCTCCATGCAACCGACCGACCGCCATCAACAACCCCAACAGAAGACCGAATCGAGGAATCATGCGGGCAGACTGACTCGACCCAGCTCAATGGGAAAGAGCGGAGAGAGTCTGGAAGCCCGAGAGGGAGCGCCTTGAGACGCCTCAAAGCAAGAGAGCACCCCTCTATCCCTCGATTTCCCAACCGATCAACCAACAAAACGCTTGCCGATCACGATCGCATTATGACCACCGAACCCGAACGAGTTGTTCAGGAAGGCGTTGATCTTCATCGGACGGGGCGTGTGCGGCACATAGTCCAAATCACAGGCCGGATCCGGGTTCTCCAAATTGATGGTCGGCGGAGCGACTTGGGCCTCGAGTGCTTTGCAGCACAAGAGCGATTCAATGCCACCGGCCGCGCCCAGCATGTGGCCGGTCGCCCCCTTGGTGGAACTGATGGCCAGCTTTCGGGCGTGGTCTCCGAAGACCCGTTTGATGGCCTGGGTCTCACACACGTCACCCACCGGAGTGCTGGTGGCGTGGGCGTTGACGTAATCGATCTCTTCCGGGCGCATCTGCGCGTGCTTGAGGCCCATCTGGATGGCCCGCGCCGCCCCGGCTCCCTCGGGATCGGGGGAAGTCATGTGATTGGCGTCGCACGTGTTGCCGTAACCCATGATCTCGCAATAGATGCGGGCCCCACGTTTCTTGGCATGCTCCAACTCCTCGAGCACCAGCACTGCCGCACCCTCACCCATCACGAAACCGTCACGGTCCCGATCAAAGGGTCGACTGGCGTGCTGCGGATCATTGTTGCGGGTGGACATCGCCCTCATGGCCGCAAAACCGCTCATGCCCAACGGCACGATGGTCGCCTCGGTGCCTCCAGCGAACATGACCGAGGCGTCTCCGCGCTTGATCGCCCACCAGGCCTCGCCAATGGCGTGGTTGCTGGTCGCGCAGGCCGAGCATGTCGCAAAGTTCGGACCGCGGAGGTTGTTGTAGAGAGCGAACAATCCCGAGGACATGTTCAGGATGAGCATCGGGATCATGAAGGGGCTGACACGCCCCGGCCCCTTGCCCAACAAAATCTTGTGCTGTTCTTCGGTGGTGTGCAAACCGCCGATGCCTGATCCAATGTAGACCCCGATTTCGTCTCGGTTTTCAGCCTCCAGGTTCAGCCCGGAATCCTTGAGCGCTCCCCAACCGGCATAAACTCCGAAGTGGGTAAATCGGTCGGATCGACGCACTTCCTTGGAACTGGGGAAAGCAGGCACCGGATCAAAGTCGCGGACCTCCGCGGCGATTTGGCAATCGAAGGAGGAAATGTCGAAGGCGCCCACTCGCCCCACACCGCATTTCCCGGCCAAAATGTTTTTCCAGACAGTATCGGCATCCAAGCCCAGCGGGGATGCACAACCCAGACCGGTCACGACCACGCGGCGTTCAGACCAAGCATTCGACATAGTTCGGGGTCAGGTTACCCGCCTGCAGCGGACACACAAGCGCGCGTCAACCTCAGCGGAAAATCCTGTTTACGGACGGTTCGCAATGAAAAAGGGCAGCTCCGGAGGCCGGGCTGCCCTGGTGAAAAGGGTCGCAGGGTTACTTGGCCTGTGAGTCCTCGACGTGCTTGATGACGTCGCCCACGCTCTGAAGCTTCTCAGCCTCGTCGTCCGGGATCTCCAGACCAAATTCCTCCTCAAGGGCCATCACCAACTCGACGGTGTCGAGAGAGTCAGCGCCCAAGTCCTCGATGAACTTGGCTTCGGGAGTCACCTGGTCGGCGGTCACGCCCAGTTGCTCAATGATGATGTCCTTGATCCGCTGCTCGATGGTTTTGTCAGCCATGGTAAATGTCTCGTTCGGGCGCCTGTCTAGGCGTGTGACACCCGACCGTCAAGCGCCCGTTCAGGAATTTTTATCCGTTGACTGGAGTTGCGAAGGCGGCCAAGCGCCTCTTCCGTCGTCCAGACGGGCCAGTGCGGCCAATTCACGCCCAGTCCAAGGAATGCGATCACAGGCCACAACCCGAGGAGGCCGGGTCTGCCTCAAACATCCCAGCAGGTACTGCAACTCCCGGACAGAGGTGTCCGATGGCACCATGATTTGGAAATCACCGTCCGGCTGATCCCGAAAATCAACGACATCAAAACCCGCCAAAGGCAGACGCGGGCGCACCAAACTCCATCGAGTCCGGGCATCCACCAAGAAGACCAGCGGCCGTTGCTCCCATGCCAAACTGGCCACCCGACGGCGATCTTCAGGCCGCAGCCGGGACAACCAGTCGGGACAGGCTGTGTTCAAGGGCGGCTTCAATGCCGACTCCGACTCCAATTTCGAAACCGCCCCCCAAGCCAGTGGCAATTCCCCCTGACCCGCTTCTGGTGACATCGAACTCACATCACCATGCCACCATCCACGGTGAGCACTTGGCCCGTGACATAGCGACCGCCGGGCCCGGCCAAATACAACGCCGCCTCGGCGATGTCGGAGGCCTGCCCGAGGGAACCCAGCGGGATTTGCTTCAGGATGGCTTCCTTCTGAGCCTCGTTGAGGGCCGCCGTCATGTCCGTCTCGATGAATCCCGGTGCGATCGCATTGCAGGTGACACCCCGGGAACCGAATTCTTTGGCCACCGATTTGGTGAACCCGATGAGACCCGCCTTGCTGGCGGCGTAATTCGCCTGCCCGGCGTTGCCGATCAGGCCGATCACACTCGCCAGATTGATGATCCGGCCCGAGCGCTGCTTGAGAAAAGTCCGGGTCAGGGCCTTGGTGAACAGGAACGCTCCGCGAAGATTCGTGTTGAGCACGGTATCCCAGTCGGACTCGCTCATGCGCATGAGCAGGCCGTCTTTGGTGACACCCGCGTTGTTGACCAAGATGTCCACCCGCCCCGCCTGCGCGAGCAGGGTTTCGGCCGCGGCGGCGATGGCGGCCGGGTCGGAGACATCCACCGCCAAAGCCCACGCCTTCCGTCCCAAGGCCCGAATTTCAGCCGCCGTCTTTTCGGAATTCTCGACGGTGCGCGAAACCACCACGACATCGGCTCCGGCCTGAGCGAAGCGAAGGGCAATGGCCCGGCCGATTCCCCGCCCCGCGCCTGTCACCACCGCCACTTGATTTTCCAATTGAGACATGCGCGGAGGAAAACCCGTCCCCCGGCCCCGGGGCAAGGAGCATCGTTCAGATCCGCGCTTTCGAGGGCATGCGATCGGCTCCTTCGCATCGGAAAGTGACAGCGTGGGTTCGACCGGAAACTCTTGAGCGACGTGCCTATCGCCCCCGAACAGTTAGCTGGTGTGATTCTCGCCGGAGGTCGATCCACCCGAATGGGTCGCGACAAGGCCTGGATCGAGACCGAAGGACAACCCCTGCTTCTTCGACAAATCCGACTGCTCGAACAAGCGGGACTCCGAGACATCGCCATCGCGGCGGGTCCAGAAAACCGGTCGGCCCTTCCCTCGACACCCGCAGGCATTCCCCTCCTGAGGGATGTTCGTCCGGATCTCGGCCCCCTGGCCGGTGTGGCGGCGGGGCTTCAGTGGGCGCATCGCCGCCACCCGAATGGTTGGGCCCTCCTCATCGCCGTGGATTTGCCAGCCTTGACCACCGATTGGTTGCATCGACTGATGGCGCGCATCACGTCCGAGGCGGGGTGTGTTCCGATGCGTCAGGGCCAATGGGAACCTCTCGCAACGGTGTACCCGAACCGCATGGCAGGCCTTGCCCTAGACCTTCTGGACACCGGTTCGGACCACCGTCCGGGAAACAACAAGGCCTCGGTGCAGGAGTTCTGCCGCCGAGGCCTTGAAAACGGATGGATGAACGCTTGGGAACTCAGCCCCGACGACTACCCCATTTTGACCAATTGGAACTTTCCTTCCGATTGGTCCAGTGGACAGCCGGTCCGGGCTCGGTGAACCCAGTGACCCAGTCAGCGTCAGCCCTGAAGGTTCTTCGCGCCGTTGACTGTGGAATTGACGCGGAGACGCAGTCCGTTCAAGCGAATGAAACCGGTCGCATCATCCTGATTGTAGGCCTTGGTCGGGTCGGCCTCCATGGTGGCGATGTGCGGGTTGTACATGCTGAACTGGCTCTTGCGGCCCGCGACATACATTCCGCCCTTGTAGAGCTTCACGCGGACGGTGCCGGTGACGTTCTTCTGGCTCTCCTCGACATAGGCCTGCAATGCCAAGCGCTCGGGCGCATACCAGAATCCGTTGTACACGAGTTCGGCGTACTTGGGGATGAACGCGTCCCGCTGGTGCATGACCTCGCGGTCCATGGTCAGGCTTTCCATCTGGCGGTGGGCGTAGTGCAGGATGCTGCCACCCGGGGTCTCATACACGCCGCGGCTCTTCATGCCCACAAAGCGGTTCTCGACCATGTCGACGCGACCGACGCCGTGCTTGCCGCCGATCTTGTTGAGCGTGCGCATGACCTGCAACGGGGTGAGCTTCTTGCCATTGACCGCCACGCAATCGCCCTTCACGAAATCGAGGGTGACGTACTCCGGCTTGTCGGGCGCGTCTTCCGGCAACACCGACAAGGTGGTGAAATAGTCCCGATTCTTGAGGTCGAAGGAGTCATACCAAGGATCCTCCAGGATGCCGGCCTCGTAGGAAATGTGCAGGAGGTTGCGGTCCATGGAGTACGGCTTCTTGGCGCTGGCCTGAACCGGAATCCCCTTGGCGGTGCAATAATCGATCATCTCCTGACGGCCCGGGAAGTCCTTGCGGTAGCGGGCATCGCGCCACGGGGCGATGATTTCCAGTTCGGGCGCCAACGCGGCAGCCGTCAACTCGAAGCGAACCTGGTCGTTGCCTTTGCCCGTCGCACCATGGGCGATGGCATCGGCCTTCTCGGCCCGGGCGATCTCCACCATGCGCTTGGCAATGAGCGGACGGGCAATGCTGGTGCCCAGGAAGTACTGTCCCTCATAGATGGCTCCAGCCCGCAGCATGGGGTAGATGAAGTCCTGAGCGAATTCCTCCTGCAGATCATCAATGTAGATCTTGGAGGCGCCGGTCTTCTTGGCCTTCTTCTCGAGACCCTTGAGTTCGTCGTCCTGGCCGATATTGGCGCAGAACGCGATCATCTCGGCATTGCCGTAGGTTTCCTTGATCCAGGAGAGCAGCACCGAAGTGTCGAGGCCGCCGGAGTAAGCGAGTACGATTTTCATTTCAGAAAAGACGCGCGAGTGAACGCCAGCCGTCCCAACCTGGGAAGATCAAAACAGGCTTCCGATCTCGATCGATTGAAAACAGCGCAGCCTGATGCAAAAAACGAACCTCACCTCGCCCAAGCAGGGCAGAAGGATCAACCCTGTCCGCCACCACCGCCCAAATCACGATCGAACATGGGGATGACGAAGCGGTAGACGGCGTAGCAGACCAGAACCATCACCACGACCTGATAGAGATTGAGCTTACGCTCGGCCAAACGGTCCGGGATCTTGTTGAACCACCGTTTGAACCGCTGCACCCATCCAGAGCGCTTCCGCCTCGGTGAGGATGCGTTGACGAATGGAGGAGGAACGGGATTTTGAGAAGGGGCTTCCTGATCCATAGCGGTTTCCACAGCGACCGATAAATCGGCCAAGCTTTCAAGTCTGGAGTTTCACTGAATGGGTGCATCCGTTTCCGTAACAAAAATTCCAGATTTCTTGTAACGGCCCGGTGCTGTTTTTCCAACCGGTGGCCGTCGGAGTGGAACCCCTCGGCAGTCAATCTCAGGTTGACCCCGCTCAAGACCCCAGCGCCTTCGATCGCTGCCGTACTCCTTGATCCAAGGCCCGGCCTGTGGAGTCACAAAAAATCCGGGGTAGGCATGAGGGCTGATTCCAAAACAAGGCCTATCAGGGGCCACCCCGCGCGTCCCGCAGATCCAGCGCCAGAGGGCGAATCGCCCGAGAAATTCCGTTCTCCTTCCCGGCCCGCCTTTCGTACCCTGTCGCCATGCTCGACATGAAGTTGTTGCGCGACCGGACCGAGTTTGTCCGGGAGCGACTGGCCACACGGAACGCCGGAGACGAGGCTAAGGTAACCGAAATCCTCGCACTCGATGAGTCTCGCCGGTCCGCTCTGGCTGAAGCCGAACAACTCAAGGCGCGGCGCAACAGCGCCTCCAAGGAAATCGGTGGGCTCATCGGACAGAAGCGCCTCGAGGAAGCCGAAGCCAAAAAGGCCGAAGTGCGTGTGCTCGGCGACCGGATCACCGAACTCGACAAGACAGCGGCCCAAGCGGAGGCCGCACGGGACGCCCTGTTGCTGATGATCCCCAATCTCCCCCATGCCAGCGTGGCGCTGGGCAGGGACGCCGCGGACAATCCGGAGATCCGTGTCCATGGGCAAAAGGCCGCCTTCGGGTTCAAGGCGCTGAACCACGTGGAACTCTGTGAGAAGCTCAAACTCATCGACTTCGCCCGGGGCGCCAAACTCAGCGGATCCGGCTTCCTGCTCTACACAGGCTGGGGGGCTCGACTGGAACGGGCCTTGATCAACTTCCTGCTCGACCTCCACCTGAGCGAGCACGGCTACACCGAAGTGGCTCCGCCATACATCATCGGCGAACATTGCATGATCGGTGTCGGACAGTTCCCGAAGTTCCGCGATCAGGCTTATGCCGTGCAGGAAGGCCTCGACGCCTCGACCTTGGGTAAACTCTACCTGCTGCCGACGGCGGAGGCTCCGGTTGCGAACATCCACCGTGAGGAAATCCTGGCCGAAAAACAATTGCCGGTCCGCTATTGCGCTTACTCACCCTGTTTCCGCGCCGAGGCAGGCGCTGCCGGATTGGGGACTCGCGGCATGATCCGGGTCCACCAATTCGACAAGGTGGAACTCATCAAGGTGGTCCACCCGGACCACGGTTATGAAGAACTGGAGAAGATGGTCCAGAACGCCGAGACGGTCCTCCAGCGCCTCGGGTTGCATTACAGGGTCATCAACCTCTGCACCGGAGACATGGGATTCGCCTCCGCCAAGACCTATGACATCGAAGTGTGGGCCCCGGGACAGGGTACCTTCCTGGAAGTCTCAAGCTGTTCCAACTGCGAGGATTACCAATCCCGTCGCATGAACTTGCGATTCAAACGGGAATCCGATGGGCAGAACCTTTTCCCACATTTGCTCAATGGTTCGGGCACCGCCCTGGCGCGCCTGTTTGTGGCCTTGGTTGAAACCCATCAGCAGGCCGATGGCAGCGTTCGGATTCCCGAACCGCTCCGACCCTATTTGGGGACGGACGTGATTCCGGCACCGACGCAGTCCGCCCAGTCCGCCTAGGCACTCTGCTTCTTCTCAGAATTCGTCCAGTTGAAACGGCCAACCCTGCGCTTGGCAGGGCAGTCCTTTTGAATACCTTTGGGCATCCGGGGCTTCGGCCTCGGCAATCGAGTCTTGAATACCTCTGGTTCCAACCATGGTTCGGCCACCCCGGTCAACGGGCGCACCGAAAGTACTGCCTCCAGCCGTCCCCTGACCGCCTCCGACCGGCATCGCGCCACGGTGGAAGATCTCCTGCGACTGGTGCTGGAGGGCAAGTCTCCGCAAGAAGCCCGGAAGCTCGTTGCCGGCGTGATGCAAGGGCTGCGCCGACAAGGCTATGAAGTACCCGACGTCACCACGACGCCGTACCTCAACACCATCCCGCCTGAGGAACAGCCGGAATACCCGGGCGATCTCGAGATGGAGCGATTGATCCGGGCCCATGTGCGCTGGAACGCCATGGCCATGGTCGCCAAGGCGAACAAGACGACCAACGTGGGCGGGCACATCGCCACCTTCGCTTCCCTGGCGACGCTTGACGAAGTGGGCTACAACCACTTCTTCCGTGGCGGCGCCGATGGCAAGACGGCCGACATGATCTACTTCCAGGGACATGCCTCGCCGGGCAATTACTCCCGCGCTTATCTGGAGTACCGCCTCAACGATCAGCACCTGAAGAATTTCCGCCAGGAATTGCAGGATCATCCCGGTCTGAGCTCCTATCCGCATCCATTCCTGATGCCGGATTTCTGGATCTTCCCGACGGTTTCCATGGGCCTCGGTCCCATCCACTCCATCTATCAGGCGCGCTTCAGCCGTTACTTGCAGGCGCGCAAGCTGGTGCCGCAAGACCACGATCCCATGATCTGGGCCTTCATCGGCGACGGCGAGTCGGACGAACCGGAAACCCACGGAGCCATTGGCATGGCCGGTCGCGAGCACCTCGACAACCTCGTCTGGGTCATCAATTGCAACCTGCAGCGCCTCGACGGTCCAGTGCGCGGCAATGGCAAGATCATCCAAGACCTCGAAGGCCAGTTCCGCGGTGCGGGTTGGAATGTCATCAAGGTGGTCTGGGGCAGCGACTGGGATGATCTCCTGGCCCGCGATACGACGGGTCTCTTGGCCAAGCGCATGGACGAGGTCGTCGATGGCGAATACCAGCAATACGTGGTCGAAAGCGGCGCCTACATCCGGAAGAACTTCTTCGGGAAATACCCGGCGCTGCTCGACTTGGTCAGTCACCTCAGCGACGCCCAGCTCAAGAAGCTCACCCGCGGCGGCCATGACCCGCTCAAGGTGTATGCGGCCTACCGCAAGGCGACGCAGCGCAATGGTCGTCCGACGGTCATCCTGGCCAAGACGGTCAAGGGCTACGGCACCGGCGAGGCCGGCGAGGGCAAGAACCCCACCCACGGCCTCAAGAAGCTGGCCGAGCGCGACATTCGTCATTTCCGCGAGCGTTTCTCCATTCCGCTGGAAGACGAGGTCATCGCCGAACTGCCCTTCTACCGTCCGCCTCAAGACAGCGCCGAAGTCCAGTACTTGCTCGAGCGGCGCAAGGCGCTCAACGGATTCAATCCGGTACGCATCGACCGCGCCCAGAAGCTGGTCACGCCGCTGCACACCGACGATGGTCTGCGCAACGTGGTCCAGGCGACGGCCCTGTCTTCAGCCTCCACGACCAAGGCTTACGTGCTGCTGCTGGGCTCGCTGCTCCGCGACAAAAACATCGGCAAGTTCATCGTGCCCATCGTGCCCGATGAGGCCCGCACCTTCGGCATGGAAGGTCTCTTCGGTCAGGTGGGCATCTACAGCTCCCGCGGCCAGCTCTACAATCCGGGAACCAAGACCGAGGACAACGCCAACACACCTTACATCGAGAAGAAGGACGGCCAACTCCTCGAAGAAGGCATCAACGAGGCCGGCTCCATGGCCGACTTCATCGCCGCCGGCACGGCCAACGTCACTTACGGCGTGCCGACCATCCCCTTCTACATCTACTACTCGATGTTCGGGTTCCAGCGGGTGGGCGACCAGGTCTGGCTGGCGGGCGACTCACGCTGCCGTGGTTTCATGATCGGCGCGACCTCGGGCCGGACGACCCTCAATGGCGAAGGTCTCCAGCACCAGGATGCCCACAGCCACCTCATCGCCGCCTCGGTACCAAACCTCTACGCTTACGAGCCAGCCTTCGGCTTCGAACTGGCGGTCATTGTTTGCGATGGCCTGAAGCGCATGTATGCCAACGGCGAGGACGTCTTCTACTACATCTCGGTCCACAATGAGGACTACGCCCACCCACCGATCCCGAATGATCCGGGCGTGGTGGAGGGAATCCTCAATGGCATGTACAAGTTCAAGCCGGGCAAGGCGGGCCTGAAGCACAAAGTCCAGTTGCTCGGTTCCGGAGCCATCCTCCAACAGGCCCTCAAGGCTCAGGAGCTGCTCGAGGCCTATGGCGTCAGCGCCGATGTGTGGAGTGTGACCAGCTTCAAGCGACTCCGCTCCGAAGCCCAGGAAGCCAAGCGGTGGAACATGCTTCACCCGACGGAAACCCCGAAAAAGAGCTACCTCGAACAGACGGTCGAGGGGCAGTCCGGGCCATGGGTCGCCGTCAGCGACAACCTAAAGCTCGTTGCCGACCAGATCGCTCCGTGGATACCGGGTGGCCTCATGACCCTCGGTTGTGATGGCTTCGGCCGCAGCGAAGTCCGACCGGTCCTGCGACGCTTCTTCGAGATCGACGGCGAATGCACCACCATCGCCTGTCTCTACAAGTTGGCCTCGGAAGGCGCCTTGCCGAAGAGCGTGGTGGCGGAAGCCATCCAGAAACTCGGGGTCGACCCCGAGAAGCGCTATGGCGTCTGCGTCTGACGCTTGAACAACGACAGCCGCCGGTGGGCCATAGTGCTTCCAGGAGCGCCCTGTCCCCCTGTTGCGGTCTGAGACTCATTCAGGCCACCGCATCGACATCGGTGCGGTGGCATTGAGTGGCCTATTGAGTGATTGACAGGCTCAATCACGCTTCACGAACCCGACCCACTCTTCCCTGCGGATTCCGAAGCAACAAAAAACCCCGCCAAATGGCGGGGTTTTTTGTCGAATGAACTTTCAGGAATCGCTTAGCGGAGACCACCGGCCGGAGGCGGCGTCAGCAAAATGAACTCGCCGCGACGATTCTTGCCCCAAGCGGCTTCGTCGTGACCAAGCTCGGCGGGCTTGTCTTCGCCGAAGCTGCGAGTCACCACGCGGTCGGCACCGATGCCCAGGCCGATCAACGCATCGCGGGCCGACAGCGCACGCCTTTCACCCAATGAGCGGTTGTACTCTTCGGTGCCACGCTCGTCGCAATGACCTTCGATGGCCACCTTGTTGTCGGAGTGGGCCTTGAGGTAAGAAGCCACGGCTTCAAGATTGGCCTTGCCCTCGGCCTTCACCGCGGACTTGTCGTAGTCGAAGTAAACGGTGTTGGCCTTGAATTGCTCACGATTGGCCAGCATGCCCTCGATTTCTTCGCGTGACGGTTGACCGTTGACTCCGTCGGGGTTGTTGACACCCGCCGAGGCATCTGCGCCGTTGGAGCCGGCGCCATCACCCGTCAGCGTTCGGGCCGGCGGCAAAATCGGCTGACCCTTGCCGAGGCCGGCGAACGCTCCCGGGGTGCCCGAGTAGCCCGGCAACGGAGTGTAGTTCTTCTGTCCCCTATTGCATCCGGCTGCGAGGGAGAGGATCACCACGAGTGCGAGGGAACCCAATTTGGAAAACGGCTTCATTGGTGTAATTGAGAAAGGCTGGATTCTGGAAATCTGAGAGTGGCTCGTTGGGCCGGGCATCATCGGCTCCAGCTGGGCTGTGAGCTGCTACCCGCAACTTGTGCGATATCCTTGACGTGGCCCGTCGGCCAGTCAAGCAGCGACAGTTTACGAGGGCCAAACTTGCTGGTCCGACGCGCAAAAACCAAGGTCCGGGAGTTGGGAGCCCAGGAAGGATCCTCACCCTCGGTGATCACCTTGGCATCACCACCGGCGGCCGGAACGATGCAAACATCGAAATAATCCCCCCGGGAACGGGTGAAGGCGATCCATTTGCCGTCCGGCGACCAATCCGGCTCGGTGGTATTACGGACCCCGGCGGTGGTCAGTCGACGCATCGTGCCGCCACTGGCCGGAACCGTGTACAATTGAGGGAAACCACTCTCCCGGGACACCACACACAAGGTGGATCCATCGGGCGACCAGCACGGTGAAGACTCATCAGCGGCCGTGGTGGTCAGTCGACGGGGGTTGCCGCCCTCCGCATCACTGACCCAAAGGTCGGGGCTTCCAGCCTTGCTGAGGATCATGGCCAGCTTGGAACCATCCGGCGACGGGGCGGGACTGATGTTGGAGCCTGAGAAACGGACCAGAGCCTTCCGGCTGCCGGTGGTCAGGTCCTGCGAAAAGATGTCCGCATTGCCCGCCCGATAGCTGGTGTAGACGATGGATTTGCGACCCGGCCGCCAGGCTGGCGCCGCAACAATGCTGCCGTCGGCCGTCAACTGGACAGGATTGGCCCCGTCGAAGTCGCTGGCATAGACCTCGCTGATGCGGTCTTTCTGGACCTTGAAGACCAATTTGGTGCGGGAGACCCCCTTGCGACCCGTGATCGCTTGGACCACGTCATCCGCCAAGGCATGGGCTTGGGCACGGCTCGAGCCGCCCGGATACGACCGGTTGAACAAGGTGGCCTTGTTGTTCACGTCGGCCAGCACCCCTTCCAATCCGGCACCCGATTTGCCACTGAGCGAATACTGCGCTTGCGCGGCAGCGACCAGATCGAACCCGGCGACATACAGGTCGAATTCGAGGACGCTCTTCGCATCTCCGGAATAGCCCGAGACATTGATGGGAATGGCACGACTGGTGACGTCACTGACGACCACTTCGGCCGATGAGGCGCTCAGGGAAATCCCCAGAGCCGTGATGAGGGCGATGAACGGGTGGCGGAGCATATCGGGGAAAAAATCAGCGGTTCAGATCAGGAATCGGGTTGAAAAAATCAGGTGGGAGAGGCGGCGGACAAATCAAAACGAATGGTGATGCGGCGTTCGGTGTCGGTGGTTCCATCGGGCAACGGTCGCAAATCCCGATTCCGCTCGAGGACTTCACGAACCGAGTCATCCAAGGCACGGATGCCCGAAGGGTTGACCAATTTGAAGGCCGAAACCCGACCATTGCGCTGGACGGTGATCTCCGCCTCCACCTCGCCGTGATCCACATTGAGGGTCGTGGGTTTCTTCCAACGCAGTTTGTAGAAAGCCATCAGGTACGACCCGTAGGGCGCATAGGCCGCTCCTCCTGGACCGGGCATCTCGAACGAAGTCGACCCCGACAAATTCTTTCCCAGATTCGAGGCCACACCCCGGACCGCATCGGCCCGGGCCTGCTGAGCCCGATTCCAGGCATCCCGAGCGGCTGCTACGCGGGCCTGGTGTTCCCGGGCTTCACGGGCCTCTTGGGCGTCAGCCGCGGCTTCGGTCGCCTTGCGTTCGGCCTCGATGTCTTTCTTGGAGCGCTTCTTGGGGGCTTCGGCCAACTGGAAGTCGGTCTTGGAGGCCTTTTGCCTCTTGGTCGACAGGGTGGGATCCACGTCCTGAGCCTTCGATGCATTGGGAGTGCTCCGTTGGATCTCGGTGGCCAAGTTCTTTTTCGGAGGAGCCTCTTCGGTCTTGGTCGGTTCAGGCTGAGCTTCCTCCACCTTCTTCGGGTCGGGCGGAGGTGTCTTCAGTGGGGCAGCCTTGGGCGGCGGAGGCTCCTGAAACGGAGGTGGGGGCGGAGCGGACTGCTGCGGCCCTCCTTTGGGCGGCTGGGCATTGGGATTACCACCCCCGATGGTGTTGCCGTCGGTCAACCGCAAGTTGTCGGGAATGATTTCCAGGATGGGGCTCGGAGTGTCTTGAACCGTCCGCGACGACAAGACCGGCGCGAAGACCAACAAGCCTGCCGCCGCGGCGTGAATGCCCACGGAAGTCATCAAATACCTGGAGTTTGGGGAGATCATCGCCGCTTGGGAAGCTGTGTTCCGATCCGATAACGGGTCAGGCCGTTGCGGCCGGCAATGTCCAGCAGACTCACCAGCACCTGCGACGGGGCCGAACCTTCAACCCTCAACACAAGTACGAGGTTCGGGTTTTGGCGATAGGCCTTCAAGAGTTCGCTCTCCAACTCACGCTCGCTCAGCACGCGGGTGCCGGTGCGCGAAAAGGTGTACCGGCCCTCGGCCAGACCATTCACGTTGGCCTCGTTGTTGGTGTCGGGACGGGTGCGTGCATCGCCCCCCACCGGCAACTTCATGCTGATGCCAGGTTCAAGGGCCGGCGTGGTGATGATGAAAATGATCAACAGCACGAACGCCAAATCCAGCAACGGGGTGACGTTGATCTCGTTGAGCGTCACCAGCGAATTGCGTTGGGAAAAACGGCGCATGATTATTCGAAGATTCGAAGGCCTGAGAACTGGACCAGAATGAAACCCGCCAATGCCAGGAGCAGGATGGCCGCCATGGCGTATAACCATTTCATCGAGACGGCTTTGGCCCCCAACGGATCCAATCGCTCATTGATGGAGCGGTGCAGTCTCCGGTTGCACTTCAAACACCGGGGCTCGGAACGCGCATTGGTGGTGTTGCAGTCACGGCAGACCACGAACAAGTGCCCTCGACATTGCTCACAGCGCTGCA
>JACCDP010378196.1_pt1 | contig 22416 bp, 22 predicted proteins | sample 7445841 | NCBI WGS metagenome assembly JACCDP01 (sample SAMN15323441, study PRJNA562643) | freshwater metagenome | isolation source: river surface water | place: USA:Blue River Watershed | collected 2017-08-17
ATAAAAAAAGTTACCTTTGGGAGTTTGATCGAGGAATTTGATCCCGATGAAAAAAGCTCTCCTGAATTTGATATCATCACAGGTAAGTTTCCCGTAGAGGATTTAGCTTCTTTTTATGAGAGTGGTACCATATCTTGGGAGTAAGCCCGAAAAAGTAATTCTGGCAATTGATATATCGGGTTCTACAGTTATAGATAACCTCAATTATTTTATACAGATACTAGCCAGACAGGTGAAAAATCATTTAGAGAATCTAATGGATTTGCCTATAGATGTTATTTTTTTTCATCATGAAACAGTTCCACTTAAAAAGGCAATTTGTATCAATGATTTCGGTGGTACGATGTACCAATATCCTTTTGAGTATTGCCTTAAAGAAGCGGAAAAATCCAAAGTGGATTTCATCTTGATATCCGATGGAATGCCAAATGACGATTCCAAAGTAAAAGAACTTGCAAAGAAATTTAAGAATAAAGGAATCAATTACTTTCAAATTATTTTTGTCCACCCTCTTGAAAATATCATGGAATCGTATAGTTTGGGATCCTATCCTGCAGTCGATTCCGAAAAGTCTTTCTTTCATTACTATGAAACTGTCTTTGAAGAAATATGTAATAATGCCGATGGTTCACAAATTGTAATCAGATTCCCAGAATTTTTGTACTACATGCTCATAGATATCTATAATCAATAGGATATGGATAAAGACTTTAATAATGATCTGTTGTACTATTCCTATTCTTTATTTTGTTATCATGATGATTTGTTCATATCTTATGATTATAGAAATGAAGATTATATTTTGTACCGTAGAAAAAAAATTTGGAATGATGAGAATGAATTAGATGAAGAATCTAGCATTTATTTCTGAAGCATTAGAAATCGATTCCTTATTATACACTTACCTCAAATAACCCAAACTCATCCATTTTCACTCTGAAGCTTCTTATTCTCCTTATGCCTGTTTTTATCTCTATTTGTATTCTTTTCCAAAGTTGCCATGAGTGCATCTTCCAGAGAAATTCCCATTTGGTTGGCAAGGCAGATCAGCACAAATAAGATATCTCCCATTTCGGAAGGGATACTGGACTCTTTGTCTTTTTCTTTGAACGATTGTTCTCCATAGTTTCTCGCCATGAGCCGGGATAGCTCTCCTACCTCTTCCATGAGAAGTGCCAAATTCGTGAGTTCTGAAAAGTATCTCACTCCAATGGTTTGGATCCAATCATCAACTTTGCTCTGTGCATCTCTGAGAGAGAGAGGAGGTTTATCGTTTGATTCCATCTACATGACCCTCTTTGATTTCTTTGAGAATGTGCTCACCCAGTGCCTTAGAAAATATCTCCATCCCATCCTTATTTAAATGAATGGTATCATAGCAATATCGATTGCTATCCCCTCCATCAAATAAATCCTGTAGGTTTAAAATTCCTCTGCTATGATCTTTGAGTAAGGAGGATATTTCTTTGTCCCATACATCCATTTTAGGTTTTCCGCCAATTTTTCCCATTGTATAACTGTAGGGTGCAAACACTGTTAATACTTTTATATCCCGTTTTAAATAATTATCAAAAACAAATGAAAGTCGCTTGAAGTACAGATTTGTAAAAAAGGTATCTGCTGTGGGAGCATTCATGGCTGGCTCTAGGTAATTGATTGTATGAATAGAGAGAGAGCATGTATCAAATATGGCTTTCTTGTGATCTATGTTTGAATTTTCAGGAAAGGGAGGGTTGTTAAAGTCCCTAGTTTTATTTACGCAGTCATCTAAGTCTTGAAAATCATAAGAGCTCATCCTTTCGGGATGTTCATTTTCATAGTAATAAAAATTACTATTTGGATTGGCTCTATCGCGTACTATATATTTGATTCGTTTCCCTGGGTCTAATATGAGATCATTTATATCTCTTCTGTAAGCAATTGTTTTTAATAATATGTACGACATATCTGAAAAACCATAGTGTGTAGAAAACTCTTTTTCTAAAACAGGAACTTTAAACGTAGATACATATTCAAACTCCTTTAGTAGACGTATCACTTCCATTCTGGGAAATTCAGAAATCATAGCTAGAGTGGGTAGCCCCAATCCTGTTTGACTCACCCAGGGCATTGTAACTTCCCCTACATAGATCAAATACTTTACATTTGGAAATTCTTTGAGGAGCTTTTTTGAAACCAAATGTTGAACTATCAACTCGGATCCAGGAATGGCAATGGATTGGATTTTTAATCCTGTGGGAGCAATCACATCTTGGAGAATTTTGGGAGATAGCCCCTCATAAGCCACGCTAGTTCCTAAAACCAGTATATCCGGATTGTGAGTTTCTTTTTGGGCAATCACGTGGTTAGAAATACGATTTATATTCGCTGCATAAGAATTTTTCTTTAAATAGGGAGTATAAAAACCCAATTCTAAAAATACTTCTAATGCAAGTAAAATCAAAATGGGAATAAGGAATCTTTTATCTTTATAAAATTTATTGAATTCAGTCATACTTAAAATTGGAAGTAGAGAAAATTGGTTCCCTCAAAACCAAAAAATAGAATTAAAAATATACTAACTGTATTAGTCATTGCCAATTTATATGGACTTGTAGACATAGTTTCAATATTTCTCTTTGAAAATATGTAAGATGCAAGAAAGCAAATTATTAGTAGTACACCATATCTCCAATTCTCATAATCATTGATTGAGCTAAAAGATATATTGATAAAAAGCATAGATTTAATCATTTCAATTGCTTTTTTCATATCCTCTGCTCTAAACAATACAAACCCAAAGGATAAGCAAAACATTGTAAATACCCTACAGAAGATATCATATACAAATCCTCCTTTTTCATTCAGAGTTTTCCAGATTTGTGTCCGAGTAAAACCCCTTTGGATTCCTATCATAATTCCCTGCCAAAGTCCCCAGGCAATGTAGTGATAAGCAGCACCATGCCATACACCCGCAAAAAACCAAGTAATAAATAAGTTTCTATAGGTAATCAATTCTCCCAAACGGGATCCACCAAGTGGTATGTAGATATAGTCCCGTATCCATGTAGAAAAGGAGATATGCCATTTAGACCAGTGATCTGTGATACTATTTGTAGACATAGGAAAATTAAAATTTGCATCAAACTTAAATCCAAATAATCTCGCAACTCCAATGGCAATGTCAGTGTAGCCCGCAAAATCAAAATAGATCTGCCATCCAAAAGCTATTGCACCCGTCCAGATTTCAATTGGGTTCAATGTATGATAAAACATAAATGTATGGTCTACAACCTTTCCCAGGTTATCTGCAAAAACAATCTTCCTTGAAAAACCTATGAGAATACGTGTGATAGCAATTTGGATATCATCATTGAGTACGGGGAGTCTAGTTTCCAGATCACGGAAAAATGTAGTCGCCCGAACTATAGGACCCGCTACTAACTGGGGAAAAAATGCTACATAGAGGGCAAAATCTAGAAAAGATTTTTTGGCTTCCAATTGTTTTCTATATACGTCAATGGTATAGCTCATAGATTGGAATGTATAAAATGAGATTCCTACAGGCAACGTGATATCCATATTGGAGATAGCTGGCGATCCCCAAAAGTTTATATCATTGACTACACCAATCAAAAAGTTAGTATATTTAAAATATCCCAAAAACCCCAAATTCCCAATCATGGAAATGCTGAGTACCCACTTTCGTAAATTAGTTTTTTCTATGGGTACGGAGTCAAGGTAGAGTGCTACAAAATAATCTAAAAAAGTAGAAGCTAAAATAAGAAATATAAAGCTTTTGTTCCATGCCATGTAAAAATAAAAACTGGCAAAGAGAAGAAGTATCCTCTGTGATTTACCTTTCAGTAAATTTCCCAAGATTAGTACTACAGGGAAGAAGAATAAAAAATCTATTGAATTAAAAAGCATGGCTCATGGTTTTTTCTTTGATATAACTATTCCAAACAGAAGTAATTTCTGTTTCAATCAGTTTTCCTGTTGTTTGCCAGTTCCATTTGGTTGATTTTAGTGTCCTCCTTCTAGAGCTTTGAGGTTTTTTGCTCATTTCCAGTATTTTTTCTGCCCAAGAACTAGGGTTTAGTGTATCTGCTATAAGATCAATTCCAGGCTCTATAATTTCACGAAATACAGGAATATCAGAAGTAATACAAACTCTCCCTTCTACCATGGCTTCAATGATAGGAAGCCCAAAACCTTCGTGTTTAGATGGAAATAGAAAAAACTCACAGTTATGCAATAGATAGGAAAGTGCAGATTCGGATGGATTTTCAATAAAAATAATTCCTTTTTCTACATAAGTCCCATTTTGAAGATCTTTGGCTAAGTTATTTTCACCCCATCCCAATCGTCCTGCAATTACTAATTTGTATGGAAAAGATGAATTGTGTTGTACAACTTCTAAATAGCCATCTATCAAAGTTTTCAAATTTTTTCGAGGTTCAACAGTAGAAATAGTGAGAAGAAAATTTGTAATACCTAAATTTTCTTCTGGGGCATCTGACTTATTTGCACCGGGATAGATCACGGTTAATTTTTCAGCAACGGATGGTTTGTAGGCGGAGATTTCATTTTTTGTATTTTCTGAAAGACAAAAAACTTTATTTGCATTTTCAAGTGTAAAAGATGATAAAATCTTATGTTGCAAGTAGTTTAATAAACTCATGGTTTTCGGAGCTGAAATAAAATTCAAATCATGGTAGTTCACCACCGTGGGAAAAGGAAGCTTGAATATAGGAAGAAGCTGGAGAGTTCCCCAAAATATATCTATCTTATCATCTACAAGTGTTTTGGGTAAATAAAAATTGAGCCATAAAATTCCTGGCATCTGCTCTATTGGTGCAACCACAATTCCCGATTCATCTAAAAAAGACTGAAATACAGGATGAATAGGTTTGTTCGAATATAGCCTATATTCAAAGTGAGAATTTTTTCTCACTAGGTATTTCAATGCTTCTATGAGATAACGGGAATTTCCTGTGTATCCATAGGCTAGGGGCCTTGCATCTACCCCCACAATTGGTTTGAGTTTAATTTGGATTGACATATTCTAATAAGTAAGGAGACCCTTAAGATCTTCCAACCAATCCCATTGCTTTCTTTTCAGAATTCTTAAACTTTGGCAATTGATACTTTTTCATTCTTTTTAATATGGATTCTTTAGGAAATCAAAAAAGAATCCATTCCAGAATTCCTTGACACTTGAAAATCTTTAAAAATCCTATCCCATAGATAGAGGTTTGTTCTCTATTGCAATCGTTGGGGGTGGGAATGGTACTCGGGATCACAGAAGTCAAAAAGGGAATGGTTCTCAAAGTAGAGAATGAGCTATATTCAGTTATCAAATCAGAATTTGTAAATCCCGGTAAGGGGAGTGCTTTTATCCGCACCAAATTAAAAAATGTTATGAAGGGATCCTCCATCGAGAGAACTTTCAAAGCGGCAGAAAAGTTAGAGAGTGTAGAACTTGAAAAACGCTCCATGACATACTGCTATTCCGACGGTGATAGTATTATTTTTATGGATGTTCATGACTTTGAGCAACTTCCAGTACCTATTGAATATGTTGAAGATATCCTTCCTTTTATGAAAGAAGAAACCCAAGTAGAAGTTACATTCTATGAAGGTAATCCTATCGGCGTAATACCACCAAATTTTGCAGTTTTACAAATTACTTATGCAGAAGAAGGTTTAAAAGGTGATACTGCAGGAACTGCACTTAAAAAAGTCACTGTAGAAACAGGTGGAGAAGTCAATGTACCTATATTCGTTAAACAAGGTGACACAATAAAAATTGATTTGAGAGATCTATCTTATGTAGAGAGGGTAAATAAATAATGGCAACTGTAATTCGTAAGAAATCACTAGGAAATATCACAGAAACCGAAAAAGTAAAAGCTTTTCTTTCTCTTCACAATATCACCTATGATCATTGGGAAGTTCCCGCCGAATCTACCAAATGGGTGGAAAAAGACACCCTCACAGATTCAGAAAAAGAAGAATTACTTTCAACTGTAAACCACAGATTTCAACATCTCCAGGAGACTGAAGGGTATAAAACCAGGGATCTTGTAGTACTTCATCCACAGGTTCCAGGTCTAAAAGACATGTTAGCAAAGTTTGATAAAGTACACTTTCACACAGATGAAGAAGTCCGTTACATTTTAGATGGATCGGGCTATTTTGGATTTGTTACCAAAGAAGAGAAATTTCTTGTTCACGTACAAAAATCTGACTTCATTTCCGTTCCAAGAAATACCAATCATTGGTTTTATCTAGATGATAAGTATAGGATCAAAGCCGTGCGCTACTTTACTGATATGTCAGGTTGGGTTCCCAACTATGTAGAGGAAGCTGCTACTATTGAGTAGGGAGGAAGAGCTTAGTTCCTTAATTCAATATTCAAAAATGTACTACAATCGTATGTGGATGTTTGCCACTGCGGGGAATCTATCCATTTTAGATTCTTCCAAGAGCACTCTCCACATCACAGCATCTGGGCGGGATAAAAGTAAACTCACCCCACACGATTTCATCCAAATTGATCTTACCTCAAAAAATCCTATAGATAATACACGCAACCTAAAGCCCAGTGCTGAAACCTCCATCCACACGGCTCTTTATTCACTCTACCCATCTATTTCTTGTGTTCTACACGTGCACACTCCATCCTCTTGTGCTTTAGAATTTGGACTTTCTAAGGCAAATCCCGTCCAATGGATTGATTTACCAAATTCAGAAATTCTCAAAGCCTTTGGAGATTTCACAGAAGAGCCCAATCTCAAAGTATTGGCAGTTCACAACCATGGTCATGTCCCTGATATTGCTTCAGAACTAACCCACTCACTAAAAAATCATCCATCCAAAGTTCCATTCTTTCTAATTGAAAATCATGGTATTACAGCATGGGGTCAAAATGTATATGATGCGAACAAAAATTTAGAAGCTGCTGAATTTGTACTACAAGTTATGGTAGCCAGACAAAAAAAGTAATATTATAAACTTACCAATCAAATGCTTCATTGCTTTCCACAATATGAAGCTTAGGGCAGTGGAGCTTTAAAAAATCTATTGTTTTTTTGGATTCTTCCTCACTGTAAAACAAATACTCACATGTAATTTTAAAGTGTTTTTCTGTAGGGATAATCCCCTTAACTATTCCTTTGCATAAAATTTTTTCTTCAGCAGAAAAACAAATTTCATAAATAATGGTAGCGCCAATGTTGAATATCTTTCCAAAATTACTGAAATTTTCATGAAAGAAACTAAACTCTTTAGAATTTATATCTAAAATAACATTTCCTTCTTGGGACTCATGCAAAATATTTTCAGAAAAAATATGCTTTTTCCAGTTAGAAGCAATGCTGTTTGCAATTTCTAGGTAGGGAGCATCCATAGGAGCATCATTCAATAGTGATACGTAACCAAAAGTATATATATTTCTAAATTTTAAAGGGACTGTAATTTCAGAGATTAATTTATCAATTCCTTTTGAATATTTCACTTGTCTATAATATATCTCATAAGGTAAAAATTCACTTGAAACACTAGCTGGATTGGATTTATCAGGAATATAAATAATTTTATCATATTCTTGTAATAATTTTAATCTAACATCCACTCGTTCATGAATAAATACCTCTATTCGTGATATTTTCATGTGAACCTTTTTTGTGACATCTTTGATAAATTCATTAGTAATATCATTGTTTGCTACCAGTGTTTTTACAAGGTCGCTCTGATTTATAATATTAGTTACATAGAGTCTTTCTGGATTTTTTTTATTAGCTAAGGAATAAGCTGGAACAATTTCCAAACTAAATGGGCGAATGACTTCGTACTGCCCTTTTGCTCCTAAAAACTCAAAAGTGAAAATATAAAGAGATTTATTATCTACAGATGTAAGAATCCTAGGAGTCACCTCAGTCTCAGGCAGTGGGATAGTCTTGATGATGATTTCATCTTGCGAAATGGAAATGACCTTAACCGGGTATTGTTTTTTATTATAAAAAAGGAAAGTGGGATGGTGATGGTATGTCTCTTCAAATGATTCCTTGATTTTATCTTTGTCTGTGATAATTTTCATTTAAACCCACCGTTAGAGTTGCTATCTTTTATGATTATTGACATAGTATAGAGTTATTTTGGCACAAAATAAGTTTAATTCAATACTATGTAGTAAGATTTCCTATATGAAATAATATATTCAACAGGAATCTCTGCAAGATTTTTTTTAGTTACTTTTCAAGGTATCCTACGGTTCATTTCCAAAAAGACTTAACTCCTTTCACAGTCAGTTCTTTGGAGTGATATACCCCATCCCCACATGTCTGAACCCTAAGATACGAAAAGGAATGAATTAGACACTGATAATTTTAAATTTACAGGAGAAACGAAATTCTTCATGTTACAAACATGAACTATTTGCAATCGAGGGATTCAAAGGTTGTACTTCAAAAAGTACAAAAGACAGCCAAAAAAATCCAATCCACACTTATTTCAGCTAAAACTATAGAAGAATGTATAGATGATATTAGAAAAGTTCTAGATTATGATTTAGGGAGCGATGAGTACTTTGTCTTGGTAGACCAGAGGGGATATGGTTGGATAAATACCAACCGTCTGAGGGAAGGTATTTTTTTTGCAGATGAAGTAGGGCTAAGGTCTGCCACTACCGAAATCCCCTTATTGCAAATGTACCCTCGAAATACAGGGGAGCTATTGATTGATGCATCCTGTCCCATTGGGAAGGTAAAGGATGGTACATCTTTTAATCTGAGGTTGGGTCGTTTGATCCATCATCCATTTTTGGTACCTTTGTTTTTTGGTTTGGCTATTCTCCCCACTCTCCTCTCTTTTTTAATAGGAGCTTTAGTTTTTGGAATCACAAAAGAAATTATTTTGGTAAGTTCTCTCTCCTTTACCATGGGTATTTCAGGAGCGTTTATAGTTTATTATAAAATCTATACGAAGCTCTTAGAATGGATGAAGGTGATGAAGAGCGTTTCTGCAGGGAATCTAACAGTCCTCACTACAAACAAAGAAAGAAATTTCTTTTCTCAAATAGGTTTTGAACTAAACAAAGTTATCATAGGTACTAAAAATATAGTACAAGAAATCTCTACCACAATCCAAATTTCTGAAAAAGTTACTGAGTACCAAGCGGGGGAAGCCAATAAGCTAAAGCAAGTGATCAACCAAATGGCAAATTTGATGCAGTCTATTCATTTGGGTGCAAAGAACCAAATGGATGCTATCCAAAAGTCTTTAGAAATGGTCACCCAGATGATGAATAAAGTTCGTCTGATGCAACAAAACTTAGAACATACAAAAAAATTATCTGAAGACGTATCTGTGTATGCCAAAAAAGGTACTACAGCAATTGGTGATTCAGAAATGCAAATGCAGCTTATTAAAAAATCTGTAACACAATCTATAGAAATTGTAAGAAAAGTTTCTGTAGAAACAAATGGATTGATTGATAAAATATCTTCAATTAATCGTATCGCAAAACAAACCAATATGCTATCTCTCAATGCTGCTATTGAAGCACATCGTGCTGGGGATACTGGTAGGGGATTTGCAGTTGTAGCAGAAGAAATTGGAAGACTAGCAGATAGTACTACATCGTTTGCAAAAGATGTTCAGGAAGCTCTTCAGAAGATGAAGGCAGAAGCATCTTTGGCTGTTTCTAAATCGGTTACAAATGAGGCAGCCATTGATGAGGGGATAAAGGTTGTAGATATTGCTAGAGAGTCAATACACCATATGGAATCAGTTTCTGACCAATCTAACGTACAGGTAGAAAATGATTACAATTTAGCAATTAATTTATTAAGAGATGGGGAAAATATAGAGAAAATAATTCATCATACATCCCAAATAGCTCAAGAATTTTCACTCATTATGGTCAAAGGAAATAAAATGATGGAAGACGAAACTGATAGTGTACGACAGTTAGCTGAAGAAGCAAATAAAATATCTCAACAAACAAAATCTTTATCAGCTATTGTGAAAAGATTTACATTGTAATTTATTTTCCAATTAATTTTTTTCCTAGTTAATAAATAATGAATTCAAAAAAACTTCAGGTATTTTTTCTGTTCATTTTATTGTTACCCATTCAATGTAAAACAAGAACAGTAAAGTTAGAAGTACAGGGAGCATCCTACTGTGTATCCAATCGATTCTCTAAACGATTTAATGAATACTCAAACCAAGAGATCAATTCAATCCTAACTAATCCCAAGTTACTCAATCGCTTTTCCATAAAATCACTGAGAATAGCTATAGCATACGATTTTTGGCAAGATATTTTAAAGTATGTAGAATTAGAAAATGAGGCTTCTGCCAATCCAAATAAAAGATTAGAAATTTTGGAACTGAGAGAAAGTATCTACCAGAACATCCAATTTGCCCAATCAGATTTAAATGCAATGGTAAGTGAAATTCGGTGCTATGTAGATCGTTTTACAGAAATTATTTTGGATATGCAAGAAAAGGAGACGGAGATTGTTCGAAAAAATACTTTTTGGGCTATCACAATTGGTGCAATTGGGACAATTCTCGATGGTGGATCTATCTATAACAATCCTGTGAATGAAGTTGTCGTCATCCTACAAGGTGTGTTGGTTGCCTATTATTCTTATCTGGCCTATGATCCCCAGATAGTTGTTGAATTTAAACCCAGATCTACCGTACTAAAAGATCTCTACTTCAATCCTCCTGTATCGCAAAGTTTTTCTGCCCCACTTTGGTTCCTGATCAGTAGGAATTATTCTTTGGATGGGAAAATGATCACAATCAGGGATGGGATGCTAGATCGGTGGGAAAAAAATCACTTTTTAGGCACAAAAGAAGATAGGGAAAATACCATTGAAATTCTTTTTGGAAAGGGTGGTCTCGCCAATATCCAAACTATGATCAACCGAAGGGAGATGATTATCATCTTAAAAGGGATTTTACAGCTCACCGAGCAGGATCTACGTTCTTTTCAAGCCGAGCTCATGTACAATTATAAAAATTAAATGTTAGAATTTCCAAAGCAAACTTTTTTAAAAATGGTAACTACATGTAAAAATCCAATTATTGGGCTCTTTTTTTTCCTTTTGTACTCTTCCTCGCTTTTTTCTCAAAAAATTATTCCCTATTCTGAAATTGATCCGATTTTACAAAAAGCATGGGAAGAAACCTATCCTGTATCTTATACCAAAATCACCCAAAAAGATACCTTGGGAAAAGGAATTATGGTTTTAAAAGAAAAAAATCAGTTGATATATCTATATACTTTCTTAGTATATTTTCCTGCATACCGTATGGAAGAGGAAAAACTAGTAGCCGATGAAGCAGCTGGAAGGGATATACATGTGAAACTTTACTTCCGTCCTCATGATAAAGTACTGCCCTATAAAGTAGATTTAGGAGAGTTTTCAGAGAAGTACAATTTAAAGTCCGTAGTAAGGTGGATCAAATGAAAGACAATGCAATTATAGAAAAAATGAAAGAGGAGGGATTGAGTTCTGCCCTAATCACAGACTTCCTCTCCAAGGTTGAAAAAGTTCGAAATGGTGATACAGGAAAGGTCATTTGGTCAACCATAGGTGATCTTGATCCGGAAAAGGATGAAGTTTCTCTAGAGGTTCTAAAAAAAACAATGACACCTTCTACCGAGAGCCTAAAAAAGCTGGTTGTCATCAAACTCAATGGGGGTTTGGGCACTTCCATGGGTCTCTCACAGGCAAAGAGCTTGATTAAAATAAAAAATAACAAATCCTTTTTAGAAATCATTGCCGATCAAATCCAATACTTTCGAAAAAAATACTCTGTGGATATCCCCCTCATTCTCATGGATAGTTTTAACACACAAGCTGACTCCAAGGCAGAGCTGGATCGGATTGGGTTCTCACAATCTATTCCCTCTAGTTTCTTACAAAACAAAGTCCCCCGTCTCTTAAAAGACACCCTCACACCCCTTTCGGTGAGTGATCCCAAAGAAGAGTGGTGTCCTCCTGGGCATGGGGATATCTATCTCTCCCTGAAAGAAACGGGGATCCTCAAGAGCCTATTGGAGAAGGGGTATGAAACTGCATTTATTTCCAACGGAGACAATCTAGGAGCCACAATAGAGCCCCATATCCTAGAGTATATCAGGAGGGAAGGTTTGGAATTTGCGATGGAGATGACGCCAAAGACTTTGGCAGATACCAAGGGGGGAGCAATCTATCGAAAGATGGTGGATGGTAAATTCGAATGCCTCGAGCTTTTAGAAACGGCACAGGTACCCAAAGAAAACGAACATGAATTTTCTGGAATGGGGAAGTTTAGGACATTTTCCACAAATAATTTGTGGGTAAATCTTAAAGCACTTTCTGATAGACTGGACAAGGGTCTTTTAAACCTTTCTCTGATTGTAAACCCTAAAAATGTAGAAGGAAAAGATGTATTACAATTAGAGACTGCTATGGGTTCTGCCATAGGAAATTTCCAAAAAACCAAAGGGATCATCATTCCTAGAGATCGCTTTGCTCCGGTAAAAAAATGTGAGGATACACTCATTCGGATGTCCGATGCCTATACTCTCAATGAAGATTTTTCTCTCACCATGTCTGAGTTTAGAAAGACAAAAGGCTTAGGGGAAAATTTAGTAAGCCTCGACGATGCCCATTACAAAAAGGTAAAAGATTTTACAGAACTTTTTCCAGAGATTCCTTCCTTAAAAGAGTCAACATCCTTTAAAGTAATAGGGAAGATTAAATTTGATATTCCAATTGTACTACGGGGAAATGTAGTATTTGAAAATAAATCATCAGGAATTCGTTCCATTTCAGAATTGAAAAGAACAGAGTTTAAAGATGAAAATGTAGTGCTATAAATTTTATGTCTAGCTCATTGTACAATATCAACTCATACCAAAAGGGATCCTACATCATACTGGAAGGAGAAAAGAGAGCGGGTAACTTTTTCATTATCAAAGAAGGAAAAGTTAATATTTCTAGAAAAAATCCCGTGATTGGAGAGAAGCAGAGTGAAGTCATTGGTCCTGGGGACTTTTTTGGGGTGGTGGGGGCTATGAGCCAGTTGCCTCAGATGGAATCCGCATACGCACTAACTAAAGTGGTGACAATCACTGTAAATTATAAACGCTTTCCCGAACTGGTACAAAACAATCCTGTGATGGTTACAAAAATCATTCGTTCCTTTTCTAGAAAATTAAGACAGTTTAGTCATAGGGATCTAGAGAGTAACGACATACAAATTAGTGATTCTGAAAATTATCGAATTCTTTACAACACTGCCTGTACGTATTTAAATTATAATCGTAAGAGAATTGCAACGTATATGCTCAAAGCATATCTACACTACTATCCAAAAGGAGTTGATGCGGAAAATGCAAGAGAAAAGTTGCAAGCATTGGGTGTTACAACGCCTTTAGAAAGAAAGACGGGTGGTGTCCAACAATTTGATGATGGAGAAATCATCTTCTGTGAAAATGAACCCACAAAAGAAGTATATATTTTAAAAGAGGGAAAGGTCAAAATATCTAGGATGATAGAGAAAAAGGAAGTTCAGCTTTTTATCATGATGCCTGGAGATATATTTGGAGAGATGTCTCTCTTGGAAAATAAGACAAGGTCTGCTACGGCAACTGCATTGGAAGATTCAGAATTGGTGGTGATTAAAAAAGAAAACTTTGAGTTGATGGCAAAAAAAGAACCCCAATTGACAGCTAGGCTCATCTCTCTTTTAGCGGAGAGAATTTGGAATGCAAATAAATTAGTTCTAAATTCTTATCTTCCAGATTTGGATACTAAGATCTTAGATATGCTTCTTATACTCTATGAGAGAAGTAAGACAATAGTTTCGGACTTCCAAACCTTTAATTTTAATATAACCTTCACGGATGTGATTGGAATGATAGGGTTGGAAGAACGAATAGATAAGTTGGAATCTACTTTTTTACTCACACATAAATTTATCAAATTAGAACAAAATTTATTAGCCTGTACAAATATTCCAGCTCTAGAGAGGCAGGTGAAAGCTAGAAGAGCAAAGATAGATACAAATGAAGATTGAAAATGCATCACCAAAGAGAAATAGATTATTTGAAAGAATCTGAAACAAAGAAAAGTAGATTAGACTTTTCTGTATTTCCCCTCTGGGATTTCTTGGGTGATACGTATGGAATGGAAGAAGCATTTAAAGTTTTTGGCCCTTATCGGGGAGCAAACATAATTCCAAAAATTATAAACAAAAATACTGTTGAAGTCTCTATGCCCCTAGTGCTTTCCAATACAAATTATGTGGGAACCCATTTTGGAGGATCTCTCTATTCTATGTGTGACCCATTTTTTATGTTTTTGCTGATATGGAATTTAGGGGAAAGCTATATTGTTTGGGATAAGGGAGCAAAAATTGATTTTGTCAATCCCGGTAAGGGAACGGTCAAAGTAGTTTTTACTCTATCAGATGAAGAATTTGAAACTGTAAGACAAATTGTAAAAGAGAAGAAAAAGACAGTGAGAACCTACAATGCAGAAGTTTTAGATGAGAATGGAAAAATAGTAGCCACAGTCGAGAAAGAGCTTTATATTCGTCGAAAATTATAATGTTTTATCACCCACAGATTCTTGTGGGTGATATACTTTGCTTTGAAATTAAGATTTTTTATGAATGGTATCGTAGTCTTGGAGATGTTTTCCAACTACCAATACTATGTATGCCAACCAGAGAATCATACCTACGTGCAGTACATCATTTTCTGAAAAATAAAAACCTTCTCCATTTCTGTAGAGTTTTTGCGTGATTCCTGCCCCATAGTAGCCAAAATAAGCTGCTTGTACTACAACTTGGAGTATAGCTGCCATGAAGAGAGAACTATCTAGTGGAGCTCTGGATCTAATATAGGAAATCCCAGATATGATGATTACAAACAATAAACCTGGAACCGCAAATAGCATGAGGACTTCAAAAGAGAGAAGAGTTTTATTTGGCTGGGTGATCCCTACAATTGTGAAAACAATGTAGACCACCGCATTTAGTATACAATAGCCAATGATTGTTTTTCTAAGGGAACCCACAGTACATGCTATGGCAACAGAACTGAGCATAGCACTCACACTAATTGCCTGTGTTACACTGTACCCTACTTCAAATCCATTAGTTAAGCGGCAGAAATCATAACCCTTGCATTTTAAAAGATAACTAAAGGCCTGGTAGCTAATTCCAGCCTGAGCGGCACCCACACCTCCCAAGATCAGTGCTATCCCAAACCACTTTCGGGAACTCTGGTTGTTTTGTTTTTGTAAAAAATAAAATCCAGAGAGTATCCATAAAAATGCTAATAAAAAGACCAAAAATGAACCCAGTGGCTCATTTAGTACAATTCCACCTAACTCTACAAAAGGACGTATTGTGTTCCATGCTTCTGGTGTGGTCTGTGGCTCATAAACAAGTTGGTCTAGTTTACAGGATGAAAGAAAAGAAGCACTCAAAAGAATTAAATGATAAAGTTTCCTATTGAATATCTTTGCAGTTAAAAAATTGAATGGAGTATCTTGGTTGCTAAATTGTTTCATGCCATCTCCTGGAGTTGTTTGCAGTATTGAAAAAAATAAAAGATTGAGAAAATAAAACAAGAATTTAATTGTATTTACGGGTGTAATTTTATGAAAAAAGTAAAGATCTTACGTCTACTTCTCCTAATTATTTTTTCTCTCTCAACATCCCATCTCCACACACGTCCTGGGATGGGGGGGAGTTATCGTTCTGGAAGTTCTTCCTTAGGTACTTCAAAATCTTCATCCTCTACCTACCGAAGTCCAAATTCTCGGAGCAACAGCCCAACTATTTTTACCTCAAGTTCTTCTGTTCGTTCTTCTTCTATCCCTCGTTCTGAAGGAGATTCATCTGTGAGTATTGTGAGTTCTTCCACTTGGGACCTAAAAATAAAAATTCAAAAGCAGGGTGATATACTTGTGGAGGAAGCATATTCACCAGAAGAGATCAAAGACTTCACAACCCTTAAAAAAATTGATCCTGATATTCCTTATGGAATTTTAACATCCTCGCCACCTGAACGAAAACTAGCTGTTAGTCAGTACCTCACATCCGAAGCTGCTTCTTTGAAGTACAACTTAGAAAAAGTATTTCATCCCATATATAACGAAAACCTAGGTTATATCAATCTTCAACAACCTCTAAATAATAAAAATTATTCTATACTCATAGAACAGGAGGAGGGGCTGGATATTCCCTCTATTGACTTTTGGGTAGCTAATGGGGGAAGCTCAAATTATGATGGTACAAATCCATATCAATATTTTACATTTGAAAAAGAGTTAGAAATTGGAAAAAAATATGAATTTAAAAATGATGAATATCGTCATACATTGTACTTTTATATAAAATATCCTATAAATTCTTCTTCTCCCATAACCACCCCCATACCTCTTCCCGAATCATCAGTGTCTTACGACTCTACAATCATTTTAAAAAAATCTGGATTATCACAAGTATCTACTAAGATTAGGTTTTCTCTTAAGGAACTCCCAAGTCTATATGTGAATATTCTTCCTAGTACCACTGACTATTTTGGAAGTGGAGAAGGTTTAAAAATTGCTTACCCAAAGTTTTCAGGCGATTGGGAGTATGATCCAGGTGGTCAAAATAAATTCCCAAATTTAAAAAGTAACCAATCAGAGATTACTTTAAATTATGAGTCCTATGGAAACTACATTGAAAAAGATAGTAAGATAGAATTTGATTTTCATATTCCTTATCTTCCTCTCTATACTCACCAAATGTATCTCAAGTCTTATAATATCCAACTGAAACTCCCTGAAGAATTAGAAGAAGACAAAATTCGTGTATCTCTTTATTCTGCAACTTCAGGATATTCGGTAGAAGGTGATCCTTCTGTAATCTTACATCCTGTCTCATTTGAAAAAGAGGGAACAATCTATTCAATAAAATCTCTTTTACCTATTTCTCTACCAGCTAGGTTAGTGGTAAATGTAGAACTACCAGCTTCCAATATTTCTGTATCGACTGCACTACACTATTTTTACTTGGTTCAAGAAGCAGTAAAAAGTCCATTGAATTTTTCTTTGGTTCTATTTTCGCTCCCAGTCTACTTCTTAATTTTACTTTTAGGTTTTGTGACAATAAAGATTTTTCAAAAAAGAAATCCTGTCGTACAAGTTCAAGCCACAGAGATAGAAATATTTCTAAAAGAAAAAGATCCTAATTTTTCATTGTCTGAATTTCAAAAGAGAGCAAACCAAATAGCTACCATTCTACAAACGGCATGGAATACTTCTAATATGGAAAAAGCTAGACCCTTCCTCTCTTCGGGGGTATTTTCTCGGATGAACACTCAGTTAGAGCTCTTAGAAAAAAAGGATGGTGTGGTGAATAAAATGTCTGATTTTAAAATACTATCCTCTAGTATTGAAGGACATGCTCTTGAAAATTCTTACTACTCTATTCATTTAAAGATGAATTTTATTGCAAAGGATGTAACACTTCCCAAAGAGAGTAGCACAACACAGATACAAAATGCTCTAGATTCAGTAAACCCTCAACCATATTCAGAGATTTATTCTTTTACTCGTAGACTCTCTGCAACTTCAGATCACTCTAAATCTCTTTTAGATGGAAAATGTCCTTCTTGTGGAAATCTAGCTGATTTTAGCCATCCCAGTGTAAAATGTATGTATTGCGGTAATATCTATAATTCTGGAGAAAAGGATTGGGTGCTCTCTGAGATCACACAGTTAGTAGAATGGAAGGGGGCTCCCTTAACAAGTAGTACAGATTATAGTACTCAGGTTTTAGAGGATAGGGCAAGTTCTTTATTCTGGAAATACCTCAAGGCAAAGACTTTAGGTAATTATCTTTCTATTGCGAGAGAATCAGATTCAAAATACCTCTCAAAAGAAACATTCCATCCAAGTGAAATTTTTATTCCAGTTGTGGGAGGAGTGGATCTGGAAAAATTTGAAAAAGTAAATGATACCCTATCTGCCCAATTGCAAATAAAGTGGAGCAGTGCTTCCAAAAAAAATGGAGAGATTACTGCTAAACAATCCAAACTATTTATGAAAAGAAATAGTAGTGCAAGTGATACTGGTTTTTCAGAATCTTCTTGCTCTCAGTGTGGTGCTCCATTTCCTGAATTAGATTCAATTGTTTGTGAATATTGTGATACAAAAATTCCTAATATAGTTGATGACTGGGTAATATCAGAAATAGTTCATAGTCAACCTATTTGATATTCTATTTGAGACTTTTGGAAATAGTTTTCAAAATATCTCAATATTTCTAGTATGTAAATATGGAATCAATTTTATCTGTTTTCTTAATCTGTTGTACTAGCTTTGTAGGTCCTAGCATGGGAGTCTATGATGGTGAATTAAACTATTGCCCACCCACACCCAATTGTGTCTCCTCTCAAAGTTGGAAATTCAATGTTTTACACAAAACTTCCCCCTTTGTATACAAGGAATCCAAAGAAGAGGCATATAAAAAATTATATGAGTATTTCGACAAACTTGAAAATGTTAACATTCGAAAAGAAACAAACTCCGACTATATTCGAGTATTTTATTTTACCAAGGTATTTCGTTTTCCAGATAAAGTAGAATTTTATTTTGAGAAGGATACAAATAAAATCCAAGTTAGGTCTGCATCCACTTTTGGAATCTGGGATATATTTCACAACCGAGCTAGGATAGAGTGGATCCGTAAAGATATGGGATGGGATTAGTTTGATAGATTAGGAGGAAAGATATCTTCTTTTTTCTTATTATAAATAATTTTTATCACTCGAACAGCATCGCTAATAGCATCTGATAAGGAATAGTGATCATTTCCTACTGTCTTAAAGTATGACACAGGTATTTCAATGCATCGCATATGTCGTCTTACTATGTTTATCATCATTTCTGCTGTGTAAAATCTTCCTTCCTCTGTAAGTGTGGGTTTGATTTTTTGGTAAGATTCCTTCCAGATTGCCATAAACCTGCAGTCTACATCAGTAAATCGGGGTTCTTCACTCCACCAGCATAACTCAATAAGTTTTCCTAAAAATAAATTAATAAAGCGTGGTAATGGTTTTAGATTTGAACCTTGTTCTATCATCTGCCTTGTAGTACGAGTACCAATTACCATATCACAGTCTTTTATATACTCCAATAATTTAGGTAAATCTTTTGAACGAAAAGAACCATCCGGAGGCACTACAAGTATGAGATCACCCGTCACCTTTTCAATTCCTTGCCTAACTTGTATGCCTTCAAAGTGATTTACTTTTTCTCTAAAGAAGTATTCTAAATTTACATCGTACTCTTTTATAATAGAAAGTGTATTATCATTAGAATTTGCATCTATCACCAAAATTTCATGAACTTTACCATTAAAATCTGTTAAAACGTCAGGTAGGCTTCTGTCATTATTTTTAGTAGGAACCACCATAGATATTTTGTACGTTGGGAATTTATCATTTCTAACGTCATACACAGCAGCATGATAGTCTTGCATAGAGTTTATATTATAGTATTCACAACTGATATTGGTAGAGTACACTCTCTGTGTCTCTTTTGCCATTTTATCAATTACATCTGTTATTTCTACAACACCAGACCTTGAAGAGGGTGGTGTTTTATTAAAAAAATCAAAGTACTCAGGAGTTAAAAGATAAGATCCCAAGCCCAACCAATTGTTTATGGGTTCTTGTGGCTTCTCCACTAAATTTTTGATGATAGACCCCTCTAACTCTACAGAATAATTTTTCCTAATCCTGGAAAGAATAGGTGTATGAATGATTCCTATAGAAGCAGCTAGTGATCGGTATTTTGAAAAAGTACTAAGAAAAACTTCATGATTGGTCTTATAATAGTATTCATCACCTAAAATTGTTAAAAAAGGTTCATTGATTTTATTATGGAGGGATGCCACATCACTCGCTAGTCCTTGGGTAGTCCATTCACAGGATTCTATTGATACTTTTATTCCTTCTTTACGGATATGGTCTAGTTCTGATAAAATCTGTTCTTTAAGATGTCCCACTATTACATATATTTTTTGGACACCTATTTTCTTGATTAATAAATCTATATTATGAGCTAAAATAGATTTCCCATCTATTTGAAAAAGTGGTTTAGGGATAAAAGTAGTACGAGGATAGGCTCTAGTGCCTTTTCCTGCGGCGGCAATTACCCCTATCTTTATTGGTTGCATTAAACTGGTTTGTTTGTTAAAAAATTTAGTATTGAGTTTTTATCTTTTTCTAAACTATGCTTGTGAATCTCTTCTATTGCAGCCTCTACTAAACCACTCACTAAAAAAACTTCTGATTTTACCTCACATTGGTATACTCGTTGGGAGGATTTATCAGAGAGAGCCGTATAAGAACTTTTACCTGAGATGGTAACCACTTTTTTATTATTTGGAGGAAAAAATACAAACTCATGTGTATTTGTATCTGTGTAAAAAACAGATTCTTCAATGAGTCCTGTATCACTTAATAAGGGTTGTAAAACTTGTGGTAATGATTTTGCCAAGCTTACACTTCTTTTCTGGAAAATTTTATTCCCTTCGACTCGTTCTTCTAAAAGTGTAACATTTTGAAGGTCGGGAAATTTATCTAAATATTTATATCTATCTTCGCGGGCACTTAAAAGCTCTGCTAGGGGATATTCGAATACATGTGTAACTGAATATTTTATCAAGGTAAAATCCTTTGAGGTAAAATAACGTTTTTATTAAAAACGTACTTTTAGCAAATTTGCTATTGAAGCTTAAGTTTCAGATACCTTCCCATTGCATGGGTGTTATTTATAAAACTTAATTTTCACCGATCAGTGTAATCGAATAGGAATTAAAAGTAAAACAAAAAATGAGAATGTATGAGAGAAAATCTTACAAGGGTTGAAATATCCCAAAAAGCAGTGTTTCAAAATATCCAAAGTTTTAAAAAGCTGGGAAGTCCTTCCCTTCTTTTTACCGCAGTGATTAAATCCAATGCCTATGGGCATGGTTTGTTGGAAATGGGTGAAATTTCCATTCGAGCGGGTGCGGATCTCTTGGGTGTTAATTCCCTTGAGGAAGCCTTGGAGCTCTCTCAGAGCTTTCCAAATACAAAAATTCTAATTATGGGGGAGATTCCATCTAAGACTTCAAAAGTAAGCCAACTTTCCAATGAGAATTTTTGGATCGTCGTTTCTAGGGTAGAGGATATAAAATTTTTAGCATCCCTTCAACCAGCTCCCAAAATACATCTCAAGGTAGACACTGGAATGACCAGGCTAGGTCACTCAGGCTTGGCTATGGAAAAAGTTCTCCATGAGATTGCATCCTTGCGTCTTCCCCTGCATGGGATCCTCACCCATTTTGCCAGTACGGAAGATTTCACAGAACATTCTTACTCTATGAAGCAGTTGGCAGATTTTATGAAATTTGTAAGAATGGCTGAGTCCCTAGGGTACAAAAATTTAGTACGTCATACAGCTTCTTCAGCCTCTACTATGCTCTTTGAAGAAGCCAGATTGGATATGGTAAGAGTGGGGATTTCTCTCTATGGTCTTATGCCCAGTTTGGAGACCAGGCTAAGTTTAAGCCTCATGGGGAAAGATTTTCAACTAATGCCTGTTCTGACCTGGAAAACAAAAATTGTTCATATCCAATCCGTCCCTGCTGGTGTAAGTGTGGGGTATGGTTCCACATACAAAACAATTTATCCCACACGGGTTGCTGTGCTTCCCGTGGGCTACTATGAGGGATATGATAGAAGGTTATCAAACCAAGGATATGTTTTAATTCATGGTGAAAGGGCACCCATTTTAGGTAGGGTATGTATGAATATGACAATGGTGAATATAACCCATATACAGGATGCAGAAATAGGGAGTGATGTTGTACTACTTGGTAAGTCTGGAGATGAAGAAATTTCAGCCGATCTCCTCGCTTCCTTAGTAGGTACTATTAATTATGATATAGTCACCAGAATCCAAAAAGATATTCCAAGGGTTATAGTGGACTAAGATTTGGAAAATAAAAAATTATTGATAAAATATTTATTACTGATCTATATTTTAATGAAATAAATTTAACTCAAATCTATTTCATTAATGCAATTTAAAATTACAAAAACAATTGCAAATTTATTCGCAACATTCCTAGGCTTTTTTCCGCCTACCCGCGGAAAAAGATAGAAATTGCAGTTGCGTCATTTATTATTTCTAAAAATAATAATTGTTAAATTATTATTGATCTTTTTACAATACTAATTTATTTTCAATTTACGTGGGTATTAATAAGGTTTTATAGATATTAAATTTGTAACTATTCACCGCATATCAGTTTGAAAGGCTGTATCTTAGATAATTACAGAGCTTAACAACACCATGGAGGTTTAGAGAG
>JACCDP011027868.1_pt1 | contig 22412 bp, 18 predicted proteins | sample 7445841 | NCBI WGS metagenome assembly JACCDP01 (sample SAMN15323441, study PRJNA562643) | freshwater metagenome | isolation source: river surface water | place: USA:Blue River Watershed | collected 2017-08-17
ACATTACACTTCTCAAAAGTGTTCCAACTGTGGCGTAATTGTCAAAAAGTCTCTATCAACTCGCACCCATAAATGTAGTTGTGGATGCGAACTACACAGGGATACAAACGCTGCAATTAATATTTTAAATCTTGCAAAAGCTAGGGGATGGCATCCCCAAAGTAACGCTACAGGAGTTGAAGCCTCTACTCTACTTGGTGCAAACCTGGTTGAGCAAGTTTTGACGATGAATGTAGAATCCCCGTGTCTTTAGACCGGGGAGTGTCAACCTAAAAGGGTGGTAATTCTTTGAGAATCGTGAATCGGATATGATTGATAGCTAAATCACCAAGGGCAATATCTTCTTTAGTTAAGCGGATACCATTACTGGTGAGGGTTTCAAAGGATATGCCTTTGCCGATTTCGATATGATACCAACATAATCCCATAAAAAACCTTGTGGGATAGGGGCCTCCTTCGCCAATATCATCGGGATTAGATTCCATGGGCAACCAACCAAAACCAGGAATATAAAATTCTAACCAAACGTGATTAAAATCTGGTTGGAGGGGAACTCCTTGATGTTCGGCATAGACTGGGCATTTATATCTACCGACGGTGCGACAAGGAATACCATTGAGGCGACATAGTGCTAGTAATACACCGACATATTCTCCACAAGAACCAATGCCCCGGTCTAGAACTATATCTGGGGTGTCAATATAGGGTTTGATGCCGTAGGATAATTGATCATATACGTAGTTGCGAATACTGTACATTTTCCGTAACAAGTTAGTTTCTGAACTAACTGCTGTACGGGCAGCACGGATAACAATATCGGTATCCATAGCTAAATCATCATCATCTACTAGATAGCGGGTTTTGAGTTCTGGTGAAAGTTCTGGAACATTTTCCACATCTTTGGGGGTGATGCGATATTTAATCCCCCGGACTTCTACAAGTGCCTTCCAGCCAAAAATATGGCGTTCACCAGGGGTAAGAGCATCAAATTTAAAAACAGCTACTTTTTGTCCGTCAATAATTTCTTCTGTGAAAGGTAAACCAATAGCTTCAACTTGTTTGATTTTTTGCCGTTGGGTTTCTGAGGGGAGGGCAATGCGCCATTCTATGTTGGGTAAATAAACTTCATCGAGGGGGGAAATTTCCTCAAGATAGGACATTTCTATCAGATAGCCATTGGAGAGTGCGTAGCGTTTATCTGGCTCGTAATGATAATATAGGGGATGAATGAATGTGCGATCGCGGTAGGTTAATTCATGACATGGATCAGCGTTGGGATTGTCCCGAATATAAGGCTCTTCGCTGGCATAAGCTAAATAAAGCTGATCCTTCCCTGCGTCATCTTGTCCGTGAACAGCGATACCAGTGGGAGAATCAAAAGCAGTGAGAACACTGAAACGGACTTCTCCAGTGGCGCGATCCATAGAGTAAACTGTTTGTTCAGTGCGATCGCATACCCAAAGAGTTTCCTTGCTAACTGCTAAATTTTCTATACCAACACCAGGGGCATAAAATTTAGTAATTTCTTTGCGGGTCTGGGCATCAAAAACTAAAATATAACCGAGTCTTTGACAACTGATATAAACGGTAGATTCCCAAACGGCAATACCATCAGCAGTATAAGGTAAAGTGACAAAATGTTCTAAACCTAAAGATGCTAGTTTGCATAAGTAGACACTATTACCACGAGTCACCCACAGAGAATCTTCCCACACAGCTAGACCAGTTACATCTTTAAATTCGCGGACTTGGTGGGGATTAATGATTGTACTGTTATCATTTAGCGGATCAATTTCTAGGAGATGACCTTTGACGGTATCAATAGCAATCAGTCGTTCTTTGACAAAAGCAATACCATAGATAGTAGCCGCAGTAATCGGTCTGATTATTTTTTGCCCAAACATCTGGCTCACTGTCAAACTGGGTAGTGGAAAACTCATATCATTAAGCATATTAGTCATAAATGATTACTTTTTAACGTCAATTACTATTTAGGGAACAGGGGGGCAGGGGGGCAGAGGAGCAACCGTCAACCGACAAATGATAAATGACCAATTCCACATTTTCGGACATCACTAAATTATGATCGAGTTTTGTAACCATTTCCTATAACCTACAAAATGTCTGCTCATTCCTTACCTGAAACTACCAACCTCTGGCATACATTAGAAGTTGATAAAGCCTTAGAAATGCTGGATAGTGACGCAAATAGCGGCCTAACCCCCCAAGAAGTTGAACAGCGTTCACAGAAATATGGACTGAATGAATTAGAAGAAAATGGCGGTCGTAGTCCTTGGCAGATTCTGCTTGATCAGTTCACTAATATCATGTTATTGATGCTGATTGCAGTGGCCTTCATTTCCGGTTTTTTGGATTTGATGGCTTTGTCTGGGGGTACGTTAAAAGATGGTGAAGTACCATTTAAAGATACGATCGCCATTATGGCCATAGTCATCCTGAATGGGATTTTGGGTTATGTGCAAGAAAGCCGTGCTGAACAAGCCCTAGCAGCTTTGAAAAAACTCTCTTCTCCCTTAGTACGAGTCCTTCGTGACGGTAAATTATCAGAAGTAGCGGCTAAGGAGTTAGTACCTGGGGATGTGATGCTACTAGAAGCTGGGGTGCAAATAGCTGCGGATGGTCGCTTGATAGAACAGTCTAATTTGCAGGTGCGCGAATCTGCTCTCACTGGTGAAGCCGAAGCTGTTAATAAACAAGCCATACTTACATTACCAGAAGATACGTCCTTAGGCGATCGCCTCAATTCAGTTTTTCAAGGAACTGAAGTTCTTCAAGGACGGGGAAAGGTGCTGGTGACTAACACCGGAATGCGAACGGAACTAGGCAAAATTGCCGCCATGTTGCAGTCTGTGGACAGCGAACCCACACCTCTACAGCAGCGGATGACCCAACTGGGTAACGTGCTGGTGACTGGTTCTTTAATTCTTGTGGCCATCGTTGTGGGTGGCGGACTTATCCATGATTTGACTCGGGGAATAGGCTGGAAGAATTTACAAGAACTGGTGGAAGTTTCTTTAAGTATGGCCGTGGCTGTAGTTCCTGAAGGTTTACCGGCAGTCATCACCGTTACTCTCGCTTTGGGAACTCAGCGCATGGTACAACATCATGCCTTAATTCGTAAACTCCCTGCGGTAGAAACTCTTGGTTCGGTCACTACCATTTGTTCTGATAAAACCGGGACATTGACTCAAAATAAAATGGTGGTGCAGTCTATCTACACCAATAATTCTACCTTTCGAGTCACAGGAGAAGGCTATACTCCTACGGGTGATTTTGAATTAAATGGTAAAAAAGCCAGTTTAGATGAATGTCCAGAAATTTCCGCTTTCCTGGTTTCCTGTGCTGTTTGTAATGATGCGGTATTGCAACAACAACAAGGAGAATGGACTATTTTAGGCGACCCTACCGAAGGGGCTTTAGTCACTTTGGCGGGGAAAGGAGGCATTGAACAAGACCAATGGAACAGTAAATTACCTCGTGTCTCGGAATTTCCCTTTTCCTCAGAACGGAAACGCATGAGTGTGATTTGTCAAATAGAAGCTGTAGCCACTGGTGAATCTTCTATCTCAGCCATTGACCCAGCTATTGCTGGTTTTGTGACATCAGAACAATACCTGATGTTTACTAAGGGTTCACCGGAATTAACTTTAGAAAGGTGTGCAAAAATCCATTTAGGTAATCATGCAGTTGCTATTAATGAGGAACACCGCAGCCAAATTTTGGTAGCTAATGACCAAATGGCGGGTAAGGGTCTGCGAGTCTTAGGTTTTGCCTACAAACCTCTGGCTGAAGTTCCCCCAGATGGTTCTCATGACACATCAGAAGCCGATTTGGTATGGTTGGGATTGGTGGGAATGCTAGACGCGCCAAGACCGGAGGTCAGGGCGGCGGTGGAAGAATGTCGTCAAGCGGGTATTCGTCCGGTGATGATTACTGGCGACCATCAATTAACTGCTCAAGCGATCGCTGTTGATTTGGGAATTGCCCAAGCAGGTGATAGAGTCCTGACTGGAAAAGAACTGCAACTCCTCAGTGACCAAGAGTTAGAGGAACAGGTGGACTTAGTGAGTATTTACGCTAGAGTCTCTCCTGAACATAAATTAAGAATTGTCCAAGCATTGCAACGTCGCGGGCGATTTGTGGCTATGACGGGTGATGGGGTAAATGATGCTCCCGCCCTCAAACAAGCTGATATAGGTATTGCCATGGGCATTACAGGCACAGATGTGAGTAAAGAAGCCAGCGACATGGTGCTGCTAGATGACAACTTTGCAACAATAGTTGCAGCTACTAAAGAAGGTAGAGTTGTTTACACCAATATTCGTAGGTTTATTAAATACATCTTGGGTAGTAATATTGGGGAAGTTCTCACCATTGCGGCTGCACCACTATTAGGATTGGGTGGCGTTCCTCTGACTCCTTTACAAATTCTCTGGATGAATTTGGTGACAGATGGTTTACCAGCTTTAGCTTTGGCTGTAGAACCTCCAGAACCAGATGTAATGCAGCGTCCCCCCTTTAGTCCCCGTGAAAGTATTTTTGCCAGGGGTTTGGGTTCTTATATGATCCGCATTGGGGTTATTTTCGCCATTATTACGATCATTCTCATGCAATGGGCTTACCAATATTCCCATGCACCTGGTTATCAAGGACATCCAGATACTTGGAAGACAATGGTATTTACTTCTCTATGTTTGGCGCAAATGGGTCATGCGATCGCTATTCGATCTAATAATCAATTAACCATTGAAATGAATCCTTTCTCTAACATCTTTGTATTAGGCGCTGTGGTTGTCACCACCATTTTGCAGTTGATGTTAATTTATGTTCCACCCCTGCAAAGTTTCTTTGGTACTCATGAACTCAGTCTTTCAGAATTGGGAATTTGTATCGGCTTCAGTGCTTTAATGTTTGTTTGGATTGAAGGAGAAAAGATATTCTTCCGCTTCATGGGTAAAAAGAATGTTTGATGGTTCATGATTGACACATAAGAGGCAAAAGGCAAAATTTCAAAGGTAAGATCAGTGTTGTTCTCCTGAATTGTGTAGAGACGTTTATGCGAAACGTCTCTACTGACTCCTATTTAGGTAAGTTGGTGTTAAAAATTATGATTGGGATGGTAGGAAAAAAAGGGTTTAGCATTGTTTACATTTCTTGACACAGTTCGATTTGATTTTGCTAACGTATTTATCTACCTCCAAACCTTACACCTCCAACAATTCCGTAATTACTACAAGCAAAAACAATTTTAGTTGGTAATAATCCTCAAGGAAAATCAAATTTGTTTGTTGGAGACTGTGGAGTTATTGGCAACATTACGATCGCCTCACATTACACTAGGATTGCGATGCAGGTACAATTCTCATATTAATTAGGAGATGGCTATTATGGGTGAATCTAAACGGAGAAAACAGCAAGATCCCAACTATGGGAAGGTTAAAAACCCTGTCAAAAAGCTCATGAAAGTTTTTTGCCCATTTTTTGAGGATTACGATAATTTATCTCATCTCGATGCTGATGGCATATCGTTGATGATAGCTAAGGAAGGGTACAAAGAAACCGGCTTGAGAGGAATAATTGTCAGAGGATATCTAGCGGAACATTTAGTAAAAGATTATCCGAATGAATCTGAATTGGTACAGGCATTCAAACAACATGGCAATATTTATGTTACTTCAACATTAGCCTTGGCTTATTTGGAGAATGCTATAAATAAAGAGGAAAATCTGAGAAATTTTGATACCTATAACCCATTAAATGAATTTATCCGTATTGAAAGTAATTCTCAAGAATACCAATTAGATTTGGTAACAGAATCTTAAACTAATTTTCTCATCTGAGGAGAAATCACCAACAGATACCGGAGTTCTAACAATAATTTTCTCATCTCAAGAATAACTTATTATAGAAAGCCGGGATCTTGATTTGAGAACCATTATGTACTTAAAAATTTTACACCTCAAACAATTTCGTAATTACCAAAACCAAAAAGTTGAATTTAATGCACCTAAAACAATTTTAGTTGGTAACAATGCTCAAGGAAAATCGAATTTGTTGGAGGCTGTGGAGTTATTGGCAACATTGCGATCGCATCGGGGGTCACGCGATCGTGATTTAATTAAGGATGGTGAGGCGATCGCCCAAATTAATGCCTCTTTAAATCGGGTTCATAGTCATAGTGATTTAACTCTCACCCTCCGTCGTCAAGCGCGGCGCACCGTCGCTATCAATGGGCAAATAGTCCCTAGACAAATGGACTTTCTCGGTGTTCTCAATGCAGTGGAGTTTTCTAGTTTGGATTTAGAATTGGTACGTGGTAGCCCGGAAGGTCGTCGTAACTGGCTAGATACACTATTAATTCAGTTAGAACCTGTTTATGCTCATATATTGCATCAATATCATCAAGTTTTACGTCAACGCAATGCTTTTTTAAAACGTTATGTCAATACCGCCGAAAAATCGCTACAATCAGAACTAGCTATCTGGGATGCACAATTGGTCACTGCGGGGACAAGAGTAATTATTAGAAGAGATAGAGCTATTAAAAGATTATCGCGTTTGGCCTCTGCATGGCATACGAGTATTAGTGGGGCAGCCGAAGTTCTAGAAATCAATTATGCTCCTAATGTTCCCTTGGAAAAAACCTCAACTCAAGAATTACAATCAGCTTTTTTTGCTAAACTACAACAACGAGCGATCGCAGAACTACATCGAGGTATAACTTTAGTTGGACCCCACCGGGATGAAGTAGAATTAATTATTAATCAAACTCTCGCCCGTCAATATGGTTCCCAAGGTCAACAAAGAACTTTAGTTTTAGCTTTAAAATTAGCAGAATTACAATTAATTGAAGAAGTTGTCAATGAACCACCTTTATTATTATTAGATGATGTCTTAGCTGAATTAGATCCATCTCGCCAAAATCAATTACTTGATGCTATTCAAGACCGATTTCAAACTTTAATTACTACCACTCATTTAAGTGCTTTTGATGCTCAATGGTTAAAATCTTCGCAAATTTTATATGTAAATTCAGGAAAAATTTTAAAAAATGGTGATTGTTGACTGTTAACTGTTGACAGCAAAACTATTACCTTCCTCCTCCCCTGCTCCCCTGCTCCCGGTTGGTGAGCGTAGCCGTTCGCAAAGCATGGCGTTAGCCGTACTACTGCTCCCCTGCCCCTGAACTCATTCCAAACATGAATCATATAAATTATATGTTAGATATATGTTAGATAAAAATGAGATTGCATCTTTAGGTGCATCATTAAGAGAAATTGCCCCGAAATTACTAAAACCAAGCTCACAAGAAGGTACAGTCAGAATTTGGTACCAAGGGGGAGAGCCTTATTTTGATTTGTTTTTGGAATTAAATCATGATTATGAAATAATTTGGTTTCAATTTACATTACGTGGTAAATCATTATCTTGGTGTATAAATACACCTATATTTAAAACTGGTATTACTAATGAATTAAATATTGATGATGTGAGTTTTTATTCGGCTAGTAAAATTGTAGAAAATGATAGTGATTCAGATAGAGAATTTATTGATTTAGTTAAATCAATTCTCCAAACTAGAAAAGACGAAGAAATTTTTGTCAAAGCATTAGCCTTATTTTAGAGTTTATAAAGACCAACGAACAACGAACAACTGACAACTAACTAAGAAAATTTTCTAATCTTTTAAAAATGTGTAGAATAGTGACAGTTAAAATAGCTCCCATTAATCCCAATTGCCATAAACCACAGCCAGCAGCAATTCCTAAAGCAGCAGCTACCCAAATAGCGGCTGCGGAAGTTAAGCCATGAATTTCTGGTGATTTTGATGATTGGGAAGATTCCCGTAAAATTTCTCCAGCCCCTAAAAAACCTACTCCTGCGGCAATACCTTGAACAACACGACTAATAGAGTCAGGACTAACTTGTAAACCATTTATTTGGATAGTGACGAGAGTAAACACGGCTGAACCCAAACTTACTAACATATGAGTTCTTAAACCTGCCGGTTTGTTTTTAATTTGTCTTTCCAAGCCAATTATAGCTCCAATTAACATGGCAAAACAAAGACGAAGCCCGGTATTTAACCAATCACTGCTGGCAATGTAATAAATATTTGTCAAGTTCTGTTGGTGTTAAAATGGAATGTATTGTTGCTACATATTGGTAATATAGTAACAAAAAACTATTTTGAATTTTGATTTTTTTAACAACTTTAATCTAAAAACCAACTACCAACTAAAAATTGACACCTGATGAATTGAGTGGATAAACTCTATTGGCTTGACCAAATTAAACTACAAGACCGCGCCCAGGTTGGCGTTGAGGCGTTTTATTTAAGCAGAATCAAACAACGAGGCTATCCTGTTGTCCCAGGTTTTGTAGTCGGGGGGGATGTTTGGCGGCAATTTCTAGAAAATCTCCATAGTTCAGAGTCGTTAATTGCTGATTTACCTCATTCTTCCTTACATTTAGATGTAGGTAATTGGCGACAACTTCAGCAGGTAGCTGGCCGCTTGCGTCAGGAAATTATGTCAGCGCAAATACCATCTGATTGGGTGAGGACAATTTTGGAAGCTGCGAAACAATGGCAAAGTAGCAGTTTAATTTTGCGTCCGAGTTTGGCAATATCTACTAACCAAGAAATGAAAAATGTATCTGGGTTATTGGAGTCGGTATTTTGTCGCTGTGAAGAAGAAGAAATTGAGATGGGTTTAAAGCGGTTGTGGAGTCAGTTATTCCGAGCCAGAAGTTTAGTATATTGGCGAAGTGTGGAGATTAGTTTGCCAAACATTAATTTAGGGGTATTAGTACAACCAGTGGAAAATGCGATCGCCTCTGGTATCCTGAATACTAACCCTGGTGCATGGGATATTGAAGCTACCTGGGGCGATTGTTTGGCCATTACCAATGGTGAAGTATTACCAGATATTTACTATCTAGAACCAAACACTGGGGTAGTAATAGAACGGCAATTAGGTAATAAAATGTTAGCCTATAGTTTGGGCGATGAAACTTCTTTTTCTGGTGAACAATTGCAGCCAACATTAAATAATAATTGTTTATTGCCTTATCTGCTGACAGAATCTCAACAACAGGAATATGCTTTACCAGAAGCATATTTACAAGAGTTAATTAGTTTAGGGAATCAATTAGTTAGTGAATTAGGTACAACTTTAACAATGAAGTGGACAATTAGTGAAACATCTGGTGCTGAAAGCCTAACATCTAAACTTTACATTACAGAAGTGATTGCTCCTGTATCTGCAAACAAAAGTATTCAGTTTATTCAAGGGTTTGGGGCTGCCAGAGGTAAAATTGTTGCCAATGCCTATATTTTAAATTCACCACAAAAACCCGCAGAAGTTCCCCAGGGAGTAATTCTTGTTGCACCAGTTGTTACTCCTGATTGGTTGCCTTTATTACAGAATGTTGTGGGAATTATTACAGAAAAAGGGGGATTAACTAGCCACGGAGCGATTTTAGCCAGGGAGTTGGGTATTCCTGCGGTGGTGAGTGCGACTGGTGCAACGACGATTTTACAAGCAGGTGAAAAATTGCTACTGGATGGGGATCGGGGAGAGGTGTATCGGTTTACACAAAATCGAGACAAGTTTCCTAGTCAAGAAATGGAAAGATTAATGAACCAGGAAAAAATTGCTCATTATCAGCCTACAAGTTTACCGATAATTGGGACTAAATTATTAATAAATTTAAGCCAACCACGATTAATTGAACAAGTACAAAGTTTACCTGTAGATGGGGTGGGATTATTACGTTCAGAATTGATGATATTAAATATTCTGGAGGGTAAACACCCAAAACAATGGTTATTAGAAGGAAAAAAGGCGGAATTATTGGAGTTATTATCGGAGCAGATTATTCAATTTGCCCGTGCTTTTTCACCTAAACCTATTTTTTATCGGTCTTTAGATTGGCACTTCCGTGATTTACCATCATTATCTGAAGATACCCCAAAACATTCATCTCTATTTGGGGAAAGAGGTATTATTAATTATATGGAAAATCCGGGGGTATTTGAATTAGAATTACAAGCTTTAGCCATAGTTCAAGCATCTGGGTACAAAAATCTGAATTTGCTTTTACCTTTTGTCCGCACTGTGGAAGAATTTATATTTTGTCGTCAAAAAGTTGAACAAGCTGGGTTAATGCAAAAATCCCAGTTTCAATTATGGATTATGGCAGAAGTTCCGAGTATTCTATTTCTATTACCTGAATATATTAAAGCCGGTGTGGCAGGAATTTCTATTGGTACGAATGATTTAACTCAATTAATATTAGGTCTAGATCGGGAACAGGGAAAATTTGTAGTAGGTGCAAAATATTTGGATGCAAATCATCCAGCAGTGATGGGTGCAATATCTCAATTAATTAAAATGTCTCAAGATGGAGGTATTCCCTGTTCTATCTGTGGTCAGGCCCCGGTACTTTATCCAGAAATAATTGATAAATTAATAGAATGGGGGATCAGTTCTATTTCTGTAGAACCGGAAGCTGTAGAAAGGACTTATCAAGCGATCGCTCGTGCTGAACAAAGGTTAATTTTAACAGCAGCACGGCAACAATTAGGAAGGTTGTAAATTTACGGAATTATTTCAACCTTCCTTGATGGATTGGTAAATATTTACTTTGATTACATTCCAGGAAATTTCTGGTAAAATATAGCGGTATGCACTTGAATGAGATACAGAATTTACCTAAAAAACTATACACCATCATATCTTTCAACTCTGTCACCGTGGCGTAGCACCTGTCAACTGTCACCTGCTATAAGATATCCTGTAAGTGTTTAGCTACAGTCATCTTTCACACTCAGATCCCTGACTTCTTTTATTTGTTGTGTCCATAAATGATCAATTGATTTTAGAAGTCGGGGATCTTGTCCCCTCTTCTGCATTCTGACGATATCATCTGAATATAGATGAACTTTCTCAAATCATGAATACCAACTTATTAGTACCTCCAGAAATTCTCCCTATGGTCTTGCAAATGCAACCAGATGTGATGATGACAGATGATCAATTTTTTGATTTTTGTCAACTCAACCGGGATTTTCGCATTGAACGCAATGTTTTTGGAGATTTATTAATTATGTCTCCCACTGGTTCAGAAACAGATGAGCGCAATTTTGATTTAATTGGACAATTATGGATATGGACAAAGCAAAATGGTACAGGTGTAGGATTTGGTTCTAGTGGTGGTTTTACCTTACCCAATGGTGCAATTAAATCTCCTGATGCTGCTTGGATAAAACGCAGTCTTTGGGAAGCGATACCAGCAGAGCAACGCAAAAAATTTGCGCCAATTTGTCCTGAATTTGTGATTGAATTACGTTCGGAAACTGATAATTTAAAACTTTTGCAAGACAAAATGCAAGAATATATAGATAATGGTACAGAACTTGGCTGGTTAATTGATAGAAAACAACGGAAAGTTTTTATTTATCGTCCTCAACTTCCCGTTGAAGAATTAGATCATCCTCTCACACTTAGTGGTGAAAATGTGTTGCCAGGATTTGTATTAGATTTAAGTCAGATTTGGTAGAAAATCAATGGTCTCGAAAGGAGGAATAAATTCCTCACTACCAACTTTTACAAAGGAGGAATAAATTCCTCACTACTAACTTTTAATTATTCAGTCTGTTCTACTTACTAACAACTAACTACAGCAGCAGTTCTTAAACTTTGAACTGTAGAAATTAGATGTTTAGCAACAAAATCAATTTCCGCAACTGTATTAAATCTGCCAATGCCAAGCCGCACCGAAGCATAGGCTAATTTATCCGAATGTCCCAAGGCTTTTAATACATAGGAAGGGGCGATATTATTAGAAGAACAAGCAGAACCAGAGGATACAGCTACTACTGATTGTAAACCTAAAGAAAGAGCCGCACCATCTACACCTTCAACACTAATATTTAAGTTTCCTGCTAATCGTTTTTGAGAATGTCCATTGAGATGAATTCCGCCTATATTTGATAACTGTTGCCAGAGTTTTTCTCTCAATTCTATTAACCGTTGATTTTCGGTTTCTTGTTCGGCTATTGCAATTTCTACAGCTTTCCCAAAACCCACAATTTGCGGTGTATATAAAGTACCAGAACGCATTCCTCGTTCATGCCCTCCCCCATGTTGTTGGGCTGCAAGTTTCACTTTCGGGTTACGACGGCGGACATATAAAGCCCCAATACCTTTAGGTCCATAGACTTTATGGGCAGTTAAAGACATTAAATCAATATTCATTGCTGCTACATCTAAAGGTATTTTACCAATAGCTTGGGCTGCATCCGTGTGAAAAATAATTTCCCGTTGATGGCACATTTCCCCAATTTCGGCTAAAGGTTGTAAAACCCCAATTTCATTATTAGCAGCCATCACAGATACTAAGATTGTATCATGACGCAAAGCTTTTTCTAACTGATTTAAGTCAATTAATCCATCTTTTTCAACTGGTAAAACTGTAATTTCAAAACCGAGACTATTTAAATATTCACAAGGGTCTAAAACCGCTTTATGTTCCGTGGCAATAGTAACAATATGTTGACCTTTGGAAAAATAAGCTTCGGCAATACCTTTAATAGCTAAATTATTCGCTTCCGTTGCACCACTGGTAAAAACAATTTCTTCTGGTGTCGCATTAATTGCCTGGGCTAAAATTTCCCGTGTTTGTCTAACAGCAGTTTCCGATTCCCAACCGTAAATATGGCTAATACTAGCCGCATTACCAAACTTTTCTGTAAAGTAGGGAATCATAGCAGCCATTACCCTTTCATCAACGGGGGTAGTAGCATGACAATCGAGGTAGATAGGACGACTGGACATAATTAATTCAGAGTTAATTCGTAAGGATTCAGGATAGAAAATACTCTCAGTCAGAAGAATAAAAGCTTTGTGAGTGAATTGCGGCCAGATCCCCAACTTCTTTTAGTGATTGTGTTCACAAATTATAAATTGATGTCATAAGTCGGGGATATTATCGCCTTAGCTAAATTCTTACTAGAAGTTTAAATAGCTGTTAATTCCTTCATTTTCTTGAATACAGCTTCAGCATGACCTTTTGTTTTGACATTTGGCCAAGCATAGGCGATGCTTTTATGAGGTGAAATTAGGAAAGTTGAACGAGCAACTCCCATATATTCTTTACCCATAAATTTCTTTAACCGCCATGCACCATAGGCTTCTATTAATTGATGTTCGGGATCAGTTAATAGAGTAATTGATAAATTATGTTTAGCGATAAATTTGCAATGGGAAGCGGCAGAGTCAGGACTAACACCGATGATTTTTGCTCCCACATTAGCAAATTCTGAAGACAATTCTGTAAAATCTAGAGCTTCAGTAGTGCAACCAGGCGTATTATCTTTAGGATAAAAATAGAGAACTATCCACTCACTTATATCGGCAAGCTTGACTATATTATTGTTTTGATCTGGGATAGAAAAATCAGGGGCAGGTTGTCCAATTTCGGGAATATTGGTCATAATTAACTTAGTAGAATCTAGTTTGTAGTGAGCGATTTATCGCTCAAAATAAGTAATTGGACAAAAATATTTACAGTCATTGGGAGGGAAGGGAAGCAATCACAACCCTGGGGATTACTTCATTTTACCTCGTTCCATATGGCTAACGCCACGCTTCGCTAACGTAATGACATTGTGTAATTAATTTCGTCTCACTACTTAAAGATAATCAGGACTAAAGTTCTAACTACCAACTTTAATTTACTTATACTTGACTACTTAACTCATTTTCCCGTCGTCTAGGGACATCGTAAACCATAAAATCATAAGCCATCATCGTTTGGGGAAAAATCGCCTTTGCTTCTTTAAGTAAATCTTTTAATTCAATACTATTTCCTGGAGCATAACGAGGACTAAAATGAGTCATGATTAGTTTACGCACTCCAGCACCATAAGCTGTTTGTGCTGCCATTGTGGTGGTAGAATGTAGTCTTTGAAATGCCATTTCTGCATCTTGATGAGCAAAAGTTGCTTCATGAATTAATACATCTGCATCTTTGGCTAGTTGCACCGCACCATCACAATAAACCGTATCTGTACAATAGGCAATTTTGCGGCCAATTTCTGTCGGTCCACATAATTCAGCACCATTAATGACTCTGCCATCTTCTAGGGTGACTGTTTCTCCCCGTTTGAGTTGTCCATAAATTGGACCTGCTGGAATTTCTAAGGCTTTAGCTTTTCCTATATCAAAGCGCCCACTTCTATCTTTTTCGGCTACTCGGTAGCCAAAAGCAGTAATACGGTGATGTAAAAGACCACAGGTAACAGTAAATTCATCATCTTCATAAATTACCCCTGGCTGCACAGTATGGACTTTGATGGGGTAAGAGAAATGGGTATGGGAGTAGCGAGAGGCGGCCTGTAAGTATTCGTTTAAACCTGATGGACCATAAATATCAATTTTTTCTACGTTGCCAGCTAAACCACAACTGGCTAACAATCCCATTAAACCAAAAATGTGATCACCGTGCATGTGGGTGACAAAAATTCGGGATAACTGGCTAATTTTTAAGTCACTTCGTAAAATTTGATGCTGAGTTCCCTCTCCACAATCAAATAACCACAATTCTGCCCTTTGGGGCAATCTCAGCGCCACGCTGGAAACATTGCGTGATCTTGTAGGTACACCGGAACTCGTTCCTAAAAATGTGATCTGCACAGCGTTTTTTAATTTTCCTTTTGCTCAGTATACTCCTTTATTGAGCAAAATGTGATCTGTGATCGGTTTTATCAGAATTTGATTGGTTTTTGTTGCCACCAAACAGAACTTGTTAAAGGCCAAGATAACTCACATAAAGTACCTTGAGGATAGAGGGAAACTCGTCTAAATTTACCTTGAATTTGTTGGGCTAAATTTTTCAATTGTTTTGTTCCCCAACCTTCTTGTGATGAACAAATTCCCAAACCATTATCTATAATACTCAGCATATATTCACCTTCGGATATCGAATAACTAACTTGTAAACAAGTGATACCTATAGCGTGTTTACCAACATTACATAAAGCTTCTTCTAAAAATCGGCAAATTCCCCGTTTATGTTCAATACTTAAACTAGTTTCTTCTATAGGTTCAAAATTGTGGATTTTTAATTTAAGTGTTTGAAAACAAGGAAAATCTCGTTCTAGGGTATGGTTATAAACTTGATACAGAATTTCATGTAAAGGATTTTGCAAATCTATCAGTATATTATTACTCAAGTAAAGACTAGTATCTTGATTCAGATTTTCTTGTTGCCAAAAATCGTACATTCCCCGTAATTCTTGGTTTAATTCTTCTAGTTCTTGTTCAATTAAAGGCAGTAGTTTATGGCTTGGTAAATCTTGCCCTTTAACTAGACGTAAAACTTTAGCTAAACTTTGCAATGGTCCGTTATGAATTGTTTCTAAGGTTGTTTCCATCATAATTTTACGAGTTTCATCTCTAGATTTAATGGTTTGACTATATTGATATAAAACTATTAAAATCAGAAAATTTATAACTAGACTAATAGTTGATAAACTCCAAGTTAATAAGAGATTAGTGATTAATATGACGCAGAACAGACTAATGATAACTTCTAATAACTTTTCCCAAGAAATAAAATAAATTGCTTTAGGAAGTTTTTTCCAAAATTGAGTTTGCATAAGTTTGTACTTTCGTATCAATATCTGTAAGTATTCCGCTACAGTAATCAATCGTTGATACCCAGATCCCCGACTTTTTTATGTATTGTGTCCATAAAATATAAATTGATCTAAGAAATCGGGGATCTTATCAACTCACCTGGCTTCTTACTTTATTTAATCAATTAATCCTACTGATCTCGCTTTGATTTCTGTTTGAATGCGAATATTTTTACCTGCTTCTGGATAAATATTTAAGGCGTCTTGTAACTTACTCCAATAATGACGCACCATGCGTTCAGAAATACACATATTTTCCGCAATTGCTTTATCTTGTAATCCTTCTTCAAAGGCTAAATTTAGGACTTTTAACCACTCTAATTTTACCTCTAACCCTGACTGGATACCTTGAATATCTTTTGTATGAGTTAATCCCTGTAATGCCCAATCAACTCTAGTTAACATTTCTGATGCGGGTACACTTTTATCTGCAACGGTAAAACCTCCTTTATGATTATCAATATAAGGTCGAATCCTCACCAATGTTTTGAGATGAGCGCTTTGAATCAATAAATTGAGATGAGAATAATTATCCATTAAAACCTTAATTAATTGAATACCTGTATCAACTCGTGATACCATATCCATTTTTTCTGGCATGGAAAGATCCATTATTAACAAATCTGGTTGGTAATTAATAATTTTATCAAAAGCATCACTAGCATTTGTTGCACTATTAAATTCAGCACTAGGATAGTTTTTTTTGAGAATGGCAATAGTTCCGTTTAAAACTGATTCGTGATCATCCAGAAGCATGAACTTTAAAAGTGATTTTTCAGATAAAATTTGTTGCATATCTAATATTTTTTTAGAGGGTTAAATATCTAAGAAACTTTTGTTGTTATCTACTGCTATTATTAGTTTTTTCTACATTCCATTATTTATAGCGCATGACTTCTAGGGGGTGTTACCCCTCACCCCATAATCTTATTTCAAAAACCCTGTAATTACTCAGTTAATTTATAACAATAACAATTACTTTATTTAATAAAAGCTTAGGCTTAATCATAGTTTGACTAAATATAGTAGCTGGTATTATCCGAGTTAATCAGTGATAAACAATACTAAATAATTAAATGCCAGATTGACAAAAAATTGTTGTAAGACTAGGATCATTTACTCAATATTAATCAATTAAAGTTATTATCAAGATATTCTAGTAAAAAATTTTTAAAAAATGATGAATAACAAGATACCCGAATTCTTTAAGAATTCGGGTATCTAATACAATGTCTATATAATTTGAGACTATATTACTGGTGAATCTTCATAAATCAGTCATTAATCTAGCTTTTCTGAGCATAAAATGTAATGCTGTTTCTTCTCTAGAAATAATTTCGGATGTAGCATTCATCCCTGCTTGCAGCAAACATTTACGACTATTATTCCCAAAAGAAATATTTTCAGGTTGAATAGTAGCTTCAAAATAGTTAATAGGAGAAGAAATTGGCGTATTTGTATCTTTATTTTGAGAGATTATGGCATCAGGAGCAATGGTTTTGACTACACCCTTAGCAGTTCCATAATCAGGATAGGGGCAAGCATCAATCCGTAATTCTACTTTTTGACCAACAGCAACTTTTTTGATTTCTCCAGCAGGAATCATGGCTTTAATGACTAAAGAAGCTGTATTAGGGACAATTTCAGCAATAGATTCTCCAGCGCGGATAAATTGACCAGAGTTGCGTAAATTAAGTTTAAAAAGAATGCCGTTACTAGGAGCAACAATAATACTATTCCTGCGTTGATTTTCTACTTGTTGTAGTTCTTTTTGTGATTGTTTAATTTGGGCTTGGATTTCCACTAAGCGCTGAATTAATCCTTCTCTTTCTTTATTTAAAGCAGCTATATTTGCTTCACCTTTAGCAATTTCTTGGGCAATGCGTTCTTCTGCCATCTTCACCATTGCTGTAGTTGGATTAATGGCAGCTTGATTTGATTTGACCTTTATTTTAGCGATATCAACAGCTTTTTGTGCAGCTTGTAGAGTTAAGTTTGTTTGTTCAACAACTAGCTTTTTTTGTTCAAATTCTCGGTTGCCAACTGCACCCACTTTTGCTAACTGTTCATAACGATCACGATCTACTTTGGCAAATTCTAAATCAGCTTGGGCTTTTTGTAAATCTACTAATTCTTTTTGAATATTTACCTCTGCTGTCTTTAACTCACCTTGAGTATTAATTGTACGCTCTTGATATTCTCTTTGATTTCTTAATAAATCTTGTTGAGCAGCATTAATTATTCTTTCGATGGCTCTTTTTTCTGCCATCATTTGATGGTTTAAAGTGCGATTTTGAGCATAAATTTGGATGATTTGTAATTTGTTTTGTTTGATATTTTCTTCCAATTGGCTTTTTTTAATTAACAATTGTTCTGTATCTAAGACAGCAATTTCTTCTCCCTGTTTTACAGTTTGATTTTCTTTAACGACAACATTTTTAATAGTTCCTTCTATCTTTGATTGCACTACACGAGTTTCCCCAATGGGACGAATTATAGCAGCAGCTTTAACTGTGACATTATATTTCACCCATGAAGATAAAGAAATAGTAGTGATGACAGTACCGACCAGAAATACACCTGCTAAGGATGTCCAAGGACTGATAGGAGGAAGTGAATGATCATGTTCAATAACAGAATTGAATTCTTGTTGATGAGTGTAAAGCATATTTTTATCAGAAAATATTAAGGAATAACAAAATCTAAATGATCTCCTGATTTACTACGTAAATCTTCTAAAGAACCTTCTAATTTCAACTTACCTTGATCTATCAAAACAACCCAATCAGCACGATTAATTACTTTCGGTCTGTGAGTAATAAAAATTGTTGTTTTCCCTTGACGGTTTTCAAATAGTTGCTCTAAAACTTGGGCTTCACTAACGGGATCTAAACCACTGGTTGATTCATCTAAAATCAGAATTGCTGGATCTATAACAATGGCTCTAGCTAATGCTAATCTCTGCTTTTGTCCACCGGAAATATTAGCACCAAATTCACCTAAAATAGTTTGATATGTTTCGGGCATTTTGCTGATAAATTCATCAGCACCAGTAATTTGACAAGCTTTAACAATTTCCTCAAAGGTAGCATGAGGTGATCCTAATCGGAAATTTTCGATAATAGAACGATTCCAAAAATGGGCATCTTGGGGAACAAGTACAACCTGTTGACGCAGAGATTCTAAAGACAGGTCTTGGAGATTATAAAGCCCAATCCTAATATTACCAGATTGCAGTTGATATAAACCAGAAATTAATTTAGCTAATGTACTTTTACCACAGCCAGATTTACCAATTAAAGCAGTATTTTTACCTCCAGGAATTATTAAAGAAAAATCATCTAATAAGTCAATACGACCAGGATAATGGAAGGTTAAATTTGTACAAATAATATCAGCATTATCAGAAATTGTAGCAAAAGGTTTTTTACCATCATCATTTTCTTCTGGAGTAGCATCAATTACTTCTGTTAACCTTCTTGTAGCAGTTTTAGCACGAGTAAATTCATCAACAAAATTAATAACTGTACTAATTAAAGAGATAAAATTTCCAGTCATTGAATTGAAAGCTAGTAATTGCCCAATACTAAGATTTTCCGCCGGATTAATTACTAAATAGCCCCCAAACCAGAGTAAAATTATGCTACCAATGCCAGAAACAAAGCCAGAGAAGGTATTATTAATAATACCAATTTGCATGGTCTGAAATGTTAACCTAGCTAGACGATTAAAGCGATTTTGTAATTCATCCCAAAATTGTCTACCTGATGCGGTTGTTTTCAGGGTCAATGCACCTTTAAAAGTTTCCACTAAAACCCCTTGGGTTTCGGCTTCTGTAACTAACAGTTCATTAGTTTTTTGTTGTAATGTGGGCTGGAAAATAAAAGTAGATATGGTCATAACCACAGAAACTAATAAAGCTACTGAGGTCAGTTTCCAGCTATAGAAAAACATGAAACCTAAAGAGATAATCGCAATAAAAAATTGACTGGGTAAACCAACAATAACTTGAGCAATTAATTGATTAATTTGGTCAATATCTTGTAAACGACTAACAACTTCACCACTGCGACGAGTTTCATAATAATTTAATGGTAAACGCAGAATCTGCCGCCCAAATTCCAGAACTAATCCTAATTGCATTCTTTGAGCAAAATGGGCAATTAAGTTAGATTGGACAAATGAGAGGCTATAAGAAATAATATTCATGACTACTACAGCAATTACTACTGTAGTTAATAATTTTGTATCACCTCTAACTAATACATCATCGGTGAGAATTTGCAGCAAGAAAGGTGAAGCTAAAGAGAGTAAACCCAATACTAAATTGAGAGGTAAAGCTTGGAATAAAATGCCGCGATAAATCCAAACTCGTGTGAAAAACCGCCAAAAACCACCAATTTTATCTTGCTTTTGAGTAAAAAACCGGATGGGATCTGGTTCTACTAATAATAATAACCAATCTGTCCAAGCTTCTTTTATATCTTCTTTAGAAAGATAACGCATTCCCACTGCGGGATCTGCAATTAGAAATTTTTTACCTTTTTTCCCATATAAAACAACCCAATGATTACCTTGCCAATGAATAATTGCTGGTAAGGGTGCTTCCTTAATTTTATCTAATATTTCTGGGGAAGTTTTGACCGGACTGGCTTTAAAACCAAGGATTTCTGCTCCTCGTTTTAAACCTAATAAAGTAGTACCAAATTGTCCTGTTCCTACGGCTTCCCGCACACGGTTAAGGGTAAATGTTTGACCGTAATATTTAGCGATCGCAGCTAAACAAGCTGCTCCACAATCCTCTTCGCTATGCTGTTTAATAACTTGGTATTTCATAAGCAAGTAACCATATAAAGTCAGAAAAATAAGCCAATTTTTTTGTTATTAGATTGACACTTTTGATATTTCTTGAATTGCTGGTAAACACTGGTAAATATGATCTAAATATTGGAATATAAAATGATGTGATGTTTATTTTGCTTTTGTACTACAAGAAACTCAATATTCTCGCCAATAAGCTACTACCTCCCCTTCGGTTATTCCGACGACTTTCACCACGGACACCAAACAATGAAGCTATAATAAAGGTTACTTGAGAAAATTGATAGTCAGTTTTACTCTCTGAAGAGGCACTAAAGTCTCCCTGATAAATCTTCATAATATTACTTCCACTAGTTGATATATGCGTATTTTGGTAGACAATATAAAACATTCCATACCTACCAGATACAGACTCCTGCTGCTTTTCTGATAAATTTATGAATAGCTTAGAGTTGCTGGTTTTTATATGATCAGACATAGTATGACCTCCTTTTATAAAAAATAAGATTTATGTATCACAAAAAATGATACATAAATCTTTGTCTACGCTGTGAATAAAAGTGCTAGAGGTAAAACCGTGAGAATCATCTAATACTATTTGATGATTCTATGTTTTGATTCACCTTTACCACTTATCTGCCACAGGTATGGTTCTCTTGCCTGTATGCTTATACTAAGCTTTTAAAAAAGTAAGACCGCCAGTTATGACACGTGTGATATTTTGATAGCCTCCAGCACTGCTACCGTTCCAGTCTGAATTAGAACCACCTGCCTGACGAATCTTTTCTCCAGCAAATAAAGTTACAAACAATGCTTTTGGATTACCACCAGCTACGATTTCTTGTTGCTCAACAGATACTGCGGTAAATAGATTAGACATGACTGAATTCTCCTTGATTTGAATTATCGCTTGGGTTTGTTTGCTGCTCGTTTGCCGCTTTCCCCCTCGCTTGTTAATAGAATATCGAGAAATGATTAGTTAATTCATTCTCATTTTCTGCAAACTTAATTACCAAATTTAGGACTAAATATTTCTGAAAAATACACGCCAATATGGCTAATTTTTTAAATAGATTAAGAATTTTCCGCTATTATAAGAACATTAGATTTTGAGGTCTAATAAGTTCAAGCAATAAAAAAATCTGTAGATAATGCTAACCTACAGATTAATAGCTATGATGTGGTTATAAAAAAGTAAGTGTTCTAATGAATGAAAATTAGAGTAGGAAGTTATTTAACAAGTTGCCAATGTTCAAACCAGGTAAGAATTGAGGCAACAAAGTATCTTTTAAGTTCTGCAAATTTGGTAAAAATGATCTAGCAAAGGGCAATACATTATTGACTGGGTCAAGAAATAAATCCGCCCCACCCACTATAGTTTCTTGTTGTTCAATAGATACATCACTGAACAATGTATGAGACATAGTATAATATCCTAAAAGTTGGATGACTGTAAGGGTTGATTACGGCTGTTTAGCTGTCCAAACCTTAACTTAATTACAATGTTATCTATAAATAAATGGTTCAATCATTATTGTTGCATATAAGTTATATGGCTATAACAATAGTATTTGTAGGGTGAGTTAGGCAAAGCCGTAACGCACCATCAACTTGATTAAGGGTGCGTCACGCTATCGCTAACACACCCTACGTATATTTCAAAAATCAAATATTAGTATTTGTAGGGTGAGTTAGGCAAAGCCGTAACGCACCATCAACTTGATTAAGGGTGCGTTACGCTATCGCTAACACACCCTACGTATCCTCCAAACTTCAAATATTACTATTTGTAGGGTCTGTTAGGCAAAGCCGTAACGCACCATCAACTTGATTAAGGGTGCGTTACGCTATCGCTAACACACCC
>JACCDP010067572.1_pt1 | contig 22391 bp, 8 predicted proteins | sample 7445841 | NCBI WGS metagenome assembly JACCDP01 (sample SAMN15323441, study PRJNA562643) | freshwater metagenome | isolation source: river surface water | place: USA:Blue River Watershed | collected 2017-08-17
AGGTCGCACGAATGATTACGATTAATATTGAACCGAATACAATTACTCCTTTTGTCGATTCGGATCAAGCTCAAATTAATTTTAAAGTTGAAAGTAATTATTATATTCCATATACTACTTTATATAATCCTGATAATACTAAAAAATCTCTCCAGATAACCACCAGAACATCTCAGATTGATTTTGCGTCTCAAGATAGATATACTTATGGTTTTTCACTTAAGTTATCACCAGAGATAAACGAGATAACGCAACCTTCTTCAAAATATTTTAGTAATTTTAGAGAACAAGAAAATTTTAATAGTTACGTATCTAATTTTAAAGAAGCAGTTGTTTTTGAATGGGAAGAAAGACGATTTACTGATGTTCCTGATGTTTTATTATCTGTTGATAATATTATTCAATTAAATCTTGATGATAAATGGTCTGATATCTATAAAAATAATTATTTAATTATTCATCGTTTATTAAGTGATACAATTTGCGAGAAAAATAGTTCAATTCATAATCTTAAAATGCCAAATATCAGAGGTATTAATGAAGATTTTAAAATGATGTTTCCTAATAATCATATGTCTGGACCTTTTAATGAAGTCTTTAATGGTTATTGCTTACCTGTTATCTACAACAATCAACATCAATTCTGGGAAAATACTAGCACTTTAAAATTATTAAATAATTATTGGGAAAAAATCTTATTAAATTTAGATGATCAAGAACGATATTCTTTTATTTCTAAAATATTATATCCTATCATTACCAATACTGATTTACATAATTTTTATTTTGGCGGTCATTTAGAACCTTTTGTAATTAGAGATATTTTAGAATACAAAGTCAGATCTAAAAATGTCTTAAATGGTTTAAAGTTTTCATTAGTAGATGCAGGTATTAATTCTAGAGGTGCAACTAATGTTATTTCTGATTTTATTAGTAATACCTCTAGTAATAATTCAAATAACGCTTTTTTAGAATTAAATGAAAGTTTCTCTGATATTCAAACGATCTCTTTACAAGAATATAGCTATGATGCAATCAGACGTAATTCCGAGACTAACAGTGTGTTTGATTTAAACGGTAATATTACTAATCAAAAATCGATTGTTGTTTCAGTATTAGATAATCCTTATCCTTTATGGAATGAAAGTATTAATTTTCATTATTTAAATGAAGATGAACATTATGATCCAATTATTCCATTTAATGATAGTAATAAATCAACAGACACTTATTTAAATCGATATAACAATTTTTATCCTACTGATTTACCTGATTATGAAAATATCGTACAAACTTTAAGTTCAAATCTTTTTGATAGAAAAGGTATATTAGTAATAGAAGATCAAATACAATATACATCTAAAGGATATGATATTGATAAAAGTAATAATCCAATTGGCAGAGATTCAAAAATATACGTAGGATTAAAGGAATAAAAATATGGCTAGAATTAAAAAAATATTTAATGGTACAACTTTTGAATTAACAACACCTAAGTCGGGTAATTCTTTATTAAACGAAAAGACTCGATTAATTAAACAAGACGCACAGCAAATTAGAACTCCATATATTACTAATGGTTATAATGCCGATAATTTAATAATTGATACAAAATATAATGACAATAATACTCGCGTTTTTAATTCAAATCTTATTGATATTGATAATATACTGAATGTAAATGATATTGCAACACCTAGTACTACAAGTAATATTGATACTGTGTCAGCTAATAATACTGAAATAATTAACAAATTTTCAATTAAAAAAAATTCTATTGATACAAAATTTAGTGCTTTTATTGATAGGGAATATATTTCTAATAACATTTTAAATCAAGATTTTATTAAAGGAGAAGGACAATATCAATTTTTGGATAGTAATTTATATGAAGAAGTAGCAATTGATATTGAATTAGATACGCCTGTTGATACTATTTTACAAAACACAGCATATTTTCAAAAAGCATCAAATGCTGAAATCGATCCGCAATCTGATGCATATGATTTTAATTTGACTAGAGAAAATTATCAATTTAATGCTTGGGCTAATTCACCATATACATTTAGAAAAGTTAATCAACAAAATAAACGTTTAAATACGCCATTTGTAATTTATAATTTTTCAAATAATTGTTGGGAATATAGAGGTATTCCTAATCCTTATCAATATTATCAATCAATTTATACTTCACCTACCTTAAATGATAATCGTACATTATTAGATTATTTACCACCTACAGCAATTGTTTCTAATGATATTAAACCTTTTACTTCATATTTCGATAAATATTTAATGAGTAATTTAGCATTAACCAATAACGCTATTAATTATTTGGCTTTTAACACTTCAATTCCTGGAAATATTAATCAAATAGATGAATTAGTATCAAATTTATCATTACCTACTTCTCAATTTGGATTTCCTCATTTTCCAAAATTTTATGCTTTTGATGAAAATTTATTAAATATGTCTAAATATTTAACTAAAGAATTAATTGTCGATAGGATTAGTTTGAATTTAAATGTAGATTTACAGTCTGAATTTGATAATCAAGGAACCATTCAAGAAGATATCCATTTAACATCTGGTGTTAATTGTTCTTTAAACTTTTTTGTAGTTAATCAACATGAATTATTTAATAAAGCTGCAAACAACTTTTTGACAGTTTTACCAAAAGGAATTGCTAATAATATTAGTTTAAAGCCTTTTAAAAATGTATCAAATTTAACTAATAATTTTTATGAAAATTTTCCTTTTCAACATCGTTCAATGTTTTATAAAGAACATTTAGACGAAATAACTAATGATAATATTGAAGAACGTGTTAGAATAATTAATAGAATATTAATCGATGAAAATTTAATTTATAATGATTTGATTGACGCTAACTATGTTAAACAAAAATTAATTTTAAATGAAAATACAAAATTTAATGATGATGATAAAGCTTTACAAATTGAAGAATTTTTTTCATCCGATATTATAACTAGTAAACAACGTGAAATTATTACGTATGGAAATATTAATTTCTATTCAAAAGGAATTAATAACAATCAAGATATTGATTATGAAAAAGTTAAAAATAAAATTAAAGCGAATGCTGACGCTTTTATTAATACTGACGATTTTTATACTACCCCTCAAAATAGTTCAAAACATATATTAGATTATAGTGGTAATATAAATTGTAATACCTTTATTAAAAAAATAGCTGGTGTTAATGAATTAATATCAAATAATACGTGTGGTTTTTCATCTCATATTTTAAATTATCAAATTGAATTATCTGATTCATTATATGATTATTATACATACACTACTCTGAATCAAGGTCTATCTATTTTACAATCTGATGGCTTAACGCGTGATATATTACCAATTAGTTCATCAGGTAGAAGTTTAATTAATAATTCTTCTCAATATAAATTAAAAAAAGATATTCATGAAATAATTTCGATTGAATTTGATAAAAACAATAATGAAAAAGATGGAAATGTAATTACAAAGCCATTTGCTAACTGGAATAAAGTTAATAAATCTGGTAATATAGAATTAAATAAAATTAATAATTTTTCACCATATATTCTAAGGCCTAATGATAATATTTATTTTGCTTTATCTATTTCTCCAACTTTGTCACCTAAGATTTTTAAACAATTATTAAAGATCAAACAAGGAAAAGTTAAATTTACATTACACGGCTATATGCAAAAAAATAATGTAAAAGTGCATGAAAAGAATCTACAAAATCTAAATCAAAAAAATTTAAGTTCTATCATTATTGGAAATGAAGATTTTGTAGTAAATACATATCCTAATGCATATTATTCATATAGTAATCTTTTTAATTCATATGATAGAATATATAAAGGACAGTTTTTATCAGATTTTATAGGGGATACATCACAAGATATTACAGGCAGTAGTAATACTTTTGAACCTACAATAAATTTAGGACAATTATCTTATATTTTTGATAATGGTATTTTTAATAAAAATAAAACTTTAATTTTTAAATATACTAATACACAAAATGCACGTAAAGTTATTTTAAATATTGATTTAAGATATTTACAATTAGAAGAAGGATTACAACCATCTGATTTAATAAATGACGATGGTACTGGTACTTATCTTTGTTTTGAAAATAAATCTAGTAATCAAACTGCTTTTAAAATTAAAGTAACTGATTTTAATACAGGGACTGAATATTGGCCATTGTCTGATAACGGATTAGACGAGAATGTTTTAGCTATTTCGCAATTTGAACAATTCTTATTACAATGGGATATCGCTAGTCAAAGATTTAAAAGAATAACATCTAGACAAATTATGAATTCTGAAAGTTTGAATTTTTTTACTTCTAAAAATATTGTATCTGAAGGTTCAAAGATTTTATTAGGCAATACTTTTATTCCTTATTTACAGTTACTAAATAATAACGTTTTAAATGATGAATTTATTTATGATGATAAAGAAACTGCTACATTTTTAGGAAAGTCAATTCTTCAAGCCGAACAAGATGAATTAATTGTTACTTTCGATGATTATTATGCATATACAGTTGTAAAAGAAATGGGATTTTATAAAAATCAAAAAACTAAACAACAAATACAAAATTTTCATGATAATGATATTAATAACTTTTTAAAAGCTTTTCTAGACGGAGACAAAAGATATTTAAATTCTTATGTAAATTCTAAGAAATATGGACAATACAATAATTTTATTGAACAAAGGCCATATACAACTGTTAAAAACGCAACAGGAAAAATTGATTATGTAATTGAACAAAATTTTATTAATGCAGATACTGGTATTGAAATTACAAATTTGAATAATGTTATGACTCGAAATAAATCAAAATATTTAAATTTAATTGATGCTGGATATAAATCAATTACAACTGATGGTGTGATTACTCCATGGAACGGGGCTGATTTTTATAATCGGGTGCATGTTTCATTTAATGATAGTGTATCATAAAAAAATTTAAAAAGCTTGGAAAATTATTATTTTTTGATAAATATAAAAATAAAATAATGAGATAATAATGTCAGGAATACTTGATAAAAAGCAAAGATTAATTGATTTCATATTAACCTCTGATGGATATAAACAGATTGAGAATGGTGATTTAAGATTTGTTTATGCTACATTAACAGATAATGAAGCCATTTATGATTTAAAGCAAGGTGAATATAATGTTGCAGATTTGAATGCAATGCCATTTTTTTTTGAAGCAAATAGTAATTTTTTTGACAAATTAAATACTGAAATTGATTTACGTCAAACAGCTAATTTTGAATTACGTACTGAAATTGATGGTCAATATATTGATTTAAGAAACAATGAGTATCAAAATACTTTAGTTAAACCTATTACAACTATCTTTGATAAAGTTGCAGCATCGTTAACTGATAATTTATTAAATCAGAAAATTATTTTAACTGATAATGCATTTAATTTAAATTACAAAACACAAAAAAACAATGAAATCTCATTATACGTTTCTAAAATTAATGACGTTTTATTTTCTTTAAATGATTTAAATAAAAATAATGATTTTTTAATAAATCTAAATGGCGTTAATGAAATAAAAGATTATTTTACTTTAGTGAATGAAAATAGTTTAAATTTAGCAAAGACTTCAATGTTAGAAGATGATAGATTTCAAAATAAACTTAATTATCTTTTTTTACCGCCTTCAAATATGAATTTAGAAGTAATTACAAAGAATAATAAAATTGCCAATTCTTATAATTTAGCAGAAGATTTAAGAAAAAAGCATAAAATTATTTTTAAAAATTTAAAATCAACGAAAGATATTACGTCAGACCAATTAAAAAATTTTAAAGAATTTGTTGGATCTAGTGATGACGCAATAATAGAAGCGATAAAGTTATTAGAAAATCCAGAATTTCAAATCGCAAATATAGAATTAATGTTTGAAAATCAAGAATTTGATTCTGAATTTATTTTAAATTTAGTTGAACTGAATTCTTCAAATAATGGTAGCATTTTCAATAAATTATTATTTGTGAATCATGGGGAAATTTTTGATAAAGCAAAACAAAAAAATGTACAAATATATTCTGCAGGTAAATTATATTCTTCAAAAACAGAAATTGATTTAGATAATAATTTTGATAATAATTTAAAAAATGGTGAATATATTATTGAAGATAATTATTTATTTACAACTTTATTTACGATAATAGTGGAATGAGGATTTTATGTTAAAAAAACTAGGCAATATTTTTAAGAGTGATTTACCTGTCAATACTCCAAATACTACTATTAATCAAAATAGAATTGTAGGCGGTGTAAATTTTCCTTTAATTTTAGCAAATTATACTAGATATGAAAAGAATGCAAATATTTTTAGATCTTTTATCAAAATTGATGTTAACAAAGCCAAAGAATTAAATTTAAGTTATTTCAAGACTGCAACAATTAATAAGTTTGAAAATAGTAAATACGTTACAAATAAAACAGGTTATGTAAATCTGTTAAATGAAAATCAGACTTTAGATTTAAATGAATTTATTTCTAATGAAAATTTAAATCGTGAATTTGATTTAATTAAAAAAGATATTTTAGGACGTGATTTAAATTTATCTGATATCAGTAACAAATTTAGTATAGAAAATTTTGCGAGCAGAAAATCATACAATTATAATTCAGGTTTAACTTTAAATAATTTAGAAGTTGCTGAATATCAAGACTTGTTTTTTGAATTAGCATATAATACTCAAACTTATGGTTTTCCTAATGCTAAAGGGAATTTTGAATTTTTAAAAAGTTTTACAAAATATGATTTAATCGTTTATGCAATGGATATTAATGACCAAATTATTGATGTTAAAAGAATCTCTAACTTTGATACTAGTGTTGTTGAATGGAATGTCGATAAAATTACTTATTTATATGATATTGACGATGTTGATTTTGATAAATTATTTACAGTATCTTTTAGTAGCACCATTTTTAATAATCTTCGAAGACAATTATTTTTAAATATTACAAATAATTTTAAAGCGATACGTAATGATTTAGGAATTTCGCCAATTGAATCCATTTCTATTCAGGAAAATTTAAATACAATTGAAAATCAAAATCAAAACATTCAAATCAATCAATTATTTCAAAATACAGATCAAATATTATTAGAGTGTAATGAAGATTTAACGTTAACAAGCGTACCTGTTGATATAAGTTATAAACTTTTTATGAAGATAGCAGGTAGAAATAGTTATATTATTAAAAGTTATGTAAATACTATTACAAATCCTGATGCAATTTCAGGCAGAAGCATTCAAAATGTTTTGAATACTTATTTATCTCAAACTAAGATTACTTATTTAACAAATTATAATGTCATTAAAATTGATTTGAGTTTATTAAAAGAAGCTTTTAGTGATGAAAACTTTAATCCTTACTTATCAAATATTTTTGTTAATAATTCAAATGATAAAGATTTTTGTGGAGAATGTTTTTCTAAATTACCTATAAGTAATAATTTAAATGATTTAAGTTTAGTAGGAGTTAAATTAAAAGATATAGTAATTACAGCTAAAAATCAAAACGAAAATACTTTAACTTTTTATTTAAGAAATTATTCATCAAATCCATTAAACATTAATTTTGTTTTTGAACAAGATTTTGAAAGATATTATAAAACTTTCAATATTGAAACAATTTATACACAAACGAATTATGAACAAAGTTTAATAATTAAAAATAACGCTAGATTTAATTTAGAGCAATATTCTAATTTAGATATTGAATATAGTTTAAAAATTAAAAACTTTAAAAATACAAATACAAATTTAAATAGATTTTTAACATTAAATTATGAAAACATTTTTTTACAAGAATTGCAAGATGGAACGAGTCAATTAACTGAAAATTTTGAAAATAATATTTTTGTTATTGTCAAAAAATCAATTTTTCAAGAAGGTGACCATGTTAAAGACAAATATTATATTTTTAATAGAGATATTTTTCAAAATATTAACTTAACATTAAATGTAGATTTGAATTTAGAATTAAAATTTAAAGATGATTTAAATACTAATACATTCTTTTTTAAATCATTTGAATATGATAACGTTGATTTAAAAAAGAATGTTAAATACGTTTTTGATGCTAGAATTATGATTATCCCGTTAGGTTTTTTTATTACTAACACTGAATATAATACTAAAAAACGAATTAAAGAATTATTGTCAATTAATAATAGTATGCAGCCTATTCCAAGTCAAGGAAGAGTTGATGAATTTTATACTATTTTAAAAAACATAAATGACAATAAATTTTCAGATTTAAATCAGCTATTATTATATAAATTGTATCAATTATATTGTTTAAAAGATACCCAAGCCTCAAATGAGATTATCTTGACGAAAAAAGAAAATATTAAAAACAATGTTAATGAATTATCGTTAAGACAAATTATTAATAGTTTTTCTCAAATCGGGCAAGATAAAAAAATAAATATCACTTTGACTTTTGATATTACAACTCGTCAATCTAATAATGACATGTTGAATTTATTAATTAATGATATTAGCAATTATTTTGATAGCGTTTATTTTAAACATAATAAAGAATATATTAATACTACAACGATTATTCCTAGATTTACAACGACTGAATTACGACGCGAGTTAAGTAATGTAAATATACAAAGCACTTTAACATCAAATGTTTTAGAAATAAAGTTAGTATTAGATGTTTCACCAGAATTATTACGCTTTTTTTCATTAGCTAAAAATAAATCTGAGAATGAATTTTCTCCATATCAAATAGGATTTTTAAATCAAAATTTATATTTTAAGCTTAATATGTTTGAAACTTTATCGAAAAGTATTCAATCTAATGATCAAACGATTATAGAAAATATTAATTTTAAAAATGTGATGAATCAATATATACTTGTGGATTTTTATTCTTTACTTACAAATTAAAAATTTATTACTGCTGTTTTTTTGATAAATTTTATAAACAAATAAATATAAAATAAAGTTTTGTGAGTAGTATAATGGCAATCTTTAAAAAAGATTTGGAAAATATTAATATTTTAAATGAAAAAAACAATAAAATCAATGTTCGTTCAGAACTATTACAATTTATTAATTATCAAAACGAAGCATCTGATTATGACTATTCCGATCTGATTTTTGAATTAGACATTAATTTTAAACAACAATTTGATTTAAACAAAAAAATCTTTAGAGACATCTCAAAAAACAGAATTGATAATCAAAGTTATGCTAAAATAGTTGACGTTTTTACAAAATTCAATTTTTTAAATCAAAGTTTTTTTATTAATTTAGAAAGAGTTATTCATGAAATTAAAATAGAGAATGATTTATTTAATAATGAATTATCTCTTATTTCAAACGCTATTAAACATTCTAAAAAAAATCGTTTTGATTTATTACATTCCTTCTTATTAAACAGTTTTCCAAGTAATATTACTTCAAATAGCGTATTATTAAATGCTGATACATCTAGTTTATATAGTACTTTTCATAATTTAGAATATTTGGAAATACAACCTAACAATATCAACGACGATTCAAAATTAGTTAATATTTATAGTCAAATTATTAATGATCCAGTAAATTTTATAAAAGTATACTCAGGTTTTAATTTTTTAGAAACAGAAAAAGTCTTAGACAAAAGTTATATTCAAAATCATAATAAACCTTTAACTTTAATGAGTTTAGCAACTGCTATTAATAATATCATTAACAATTCATTCGATTACGCATCATGTAATTCTTTATTTAAAGGTATTTACACTGAAGATGAACTAACAACAAAAATTAAACCTATTCAATTGACATCAACTGCAATTATAGAAAAAGATGTCAATAAAGAATTTTTACCTATTAAATATGTTGATGAATTTTCACAAATCAATAATAAGGATTTATTAAATTTAATAACAAATTACAATGAAGCTTTAAAAAATTTAAAAAATGCAAAAAGGTCTAGTCAAGAAATTATTCCTAATAACATTTTTGGGTTTGAAAGTTTTTTAAATAGTGAAAGTGAATTAATAGATTTATATTTTTCTACTAGCTTATTAAATGTTGATATTGAAAAGAAAATCAACAACAATAACACTAAATTACCTAATGAAATTTTATTTAATACAATTACTACTGAATCTCGTAGTGATTGCGTTACAATTAGCAATTATAAAAACTTTCAATTTTATGAAACATTAAATCTCATCTCAAATCATATTAATTCAAATCAATTAAAATTGACATATGGCGTTGTTAAAAAAACTAATGGCCAAATTGATTATAGTAATATTCAACATCGTTTAATAATTAATCCTAATAAAAAGGGTATTTTAAATTATCATTTTGAAGATACTGATGATTTTACAGGTAGTATCTTACGTAATCGTTTAATGTGTAATAATATTGTTAAAAAGTATAAAAAATATGTGATTAACAATGGAAATGATGCATCTATAAATGCTACCGGGAATAGAATAAATTTATTTTTAAATCAATCTAATAATGCAAGAGTAAAAATTGAAAATGATATAAAAGCTAATAGTTTAATTGAGTCAGTAGCAAAAATTAATGGAAATAGAAATTCAAATATTTCTGATTTTATGCAATCTTTTGAAATAGCAGATAATATTTCTGGGATTTTTTCACAAAAGCAAAATAAAATTAATCAGCAATTAATTATTGTGAATAATAGTATCTTAGGCGAAATGAATGCTGACGATTTTATCGCAAATAATTCAATCAACGCTGTTAATTTAAATCATAAAATTGATGATAATACTTTTAATTTTGCAAATGTGCAACAACAAATGAATCAAAATTATGATAATGTCAAAAAGTATGTTGATGATTATTACGATATGCCTAAAATTTTTAAAAATTCATCAATGTTTTTTCAAGAATTAAAGAAAATCTGTTCAGACAATTTTCAATGGCATTTAACAAAAAAGACAAACACGAAAATGTCATCAGATAGAGCTGATCTTTTAAATAATGTCTCTATTTTATGGCTTTTTAATGACGCGTGTAAAGAAATGACACAAGATAAAAGAGAAACTTTTCAAAATGATTTTGTAAATCTTTTAATCAGTTATATGTTTATTTCCAAAAAACGTTTAGAAAATTTAAAAATTGCTTATTCTCAAAAAGCAGAAAATATTTTAATGAATCAAGGACCAACACCAGGAACTATCATGGAAATTGCTCCTTTCTTTACATTTTTTACAAATGAAGAACAAACAGCTACAAATGCATTAACACGTTCAAAAAATAAAGCTTTAAGAGTAAGTAATAATGAAAATTATAATGAAAATTATAATATTACATCACAAATCTTTGAAACAAATGGTAAAAGTACACATTTTTTATCTGTCCCGGCTCGTTTATTTGATGATAATCTAAATCTAACTACACATACAGGACATAAATTAGTTGATAAAGTTGATTTAGATTATATTCAAGATGTAAATACATTTAATGAAAGAAAAAGAAATATTCTATTAACAGGATATAATAAATATACCAAACATTATGTCAATGAAAACTTTCGTACAGTTAATGAAGACAAGTGGTATTATTTTGTACCTCAATTGACTTTTAAAAAGATTTTTTATGGTCAAAATCAATATAAATTTGAATATTTTCTTTATAATACAGCATTTGCCGAACAATATTCAAGTAACATTAATGCTAATTCATATGATTTAATTCAAATTTTAATGGATAATTTATCAACAGATCCACTTTTTTTAAATCAATTGTCATATAATTTTGAAACCAAGAATTCATTTTTAAATGTTATGAACTTTGGCAATCCATATAATACAACCGTTGAAACAGACGCATTACAACATAATATCTTTTATCAGATTTCTAATATTTTTGAAGAGATTATAGGCAAATTAAACATTTCAGTTAACAATTTTAATGGTTTATTTAATCAATTAACAGAAAATAATGTACAAATTATTTCTGATTTAAAATTTATGTTAAAGAATAGTTTAAAGGTCGCTTCATCAATCTATTGTAAAATGTTTAATAATTTACAATCATATACTAATTTAGCTGATAGAATTTCTGAAAGTAATTTCTTTAATGAAAATCATATTTTTAATCAAGCTGATTTAGGTAGTTCTTATTTAAACAATTCTATTCTGAATAATGAACGTGAAGCTTACTATAAAAAGAATATTATTTTAAATGCAAATAAATTTTTAAATCAATGTGAATTAAATTCTAATTTTACATTACAAGAATATCAAAAATATCGTAGTTTTGCAAGTAAGAAATTTGTATATTTTTTAAACGAAGTTTTAGGTATTGAGAAAAATGAAATTGAAATTATTATGGAAAAATTATTATCAAAAAAGATAAAATTTAATTCAAATGAAATGAATTCATTGCAAACTAGATATCCTAGAATTAATAATTTAATTTCAAATTTATCTAATAATGAGATAGCTACACAATTTAAAGATAAAAATATTTTTGAAGCTTTTACAAATCCATTTGAAATTTTTAATTTATATGAAACTAAATTATTTAATACAATACCTGGACTTTATAATAATAATGATGGTGAAGCTGATTATGCAATTGATGTAAGCAATAATTTAAGCATCATGAATTTTTTTAGAGTAGGAAATGATTTGACTTTATCTGATACTGCTTATAATCTAAACAGCTATAATCAAAGTATGTCTAATAATGAAATTGCAAATTTACAAAACATCTTAACTGCAATTGAATTATTTAATGTCGATTATATTCCAAGTGTAACTGGCGTGATTGATAATATTTCAACATTTACATTAAATAATAAAACAAGAAACATTCGATCGGAATTAATTCCTATTGAATATACACCTGAAGTGGTGGAAAGAACGTTAATAACTGATTCAGGTCCTTTTGAACATACCATTCCAACTGAAATATTATTATCAGGAAATAATGTCGAAGGCATTAGTAATAATATTGCGCAAGTTTCATTTTTTATTAATTTTAGAGATAGAGACAGTAATAATACTTTAATCAATGACAAAAAGAATTACGTAATCAATCCTGTTTTAAATGGAGCAGATTTGTTTAATTCATTTGTTAATAATTCTTTTAATTTGTCATTAAATTATAATAATAATCAAATTGAAGGAACAGTCTCTAATCAAACAGTAACAACAACCAGCGAAGTTAGAAGCAATTTATTAGATCAGAATGTTTCAACAAATAATATTAATTTAAATGTTAATTCAATCGCAGCACAAAACGCTAGAATTAATTCAGATGTTGTCTTATATCGTTTGTCAGGTTTAAATGAAAGTTATTCATATAACAATAATTTTTTAAATATTAAAAACGTAATAGATATTCCAAGTATCAATTTCCTATTAAATGTTGATGCCCAGATTTTAAATAAAAAATATGTCGACGTTAATTTAAATTGGTATAATCATGTAATGCATGGTTTAATTACTAATGATCTAGGATTATCAATGTCATTTGATTTATTGTTATATTATTATAAAAATTTCATTAAAGATATTGATAAAAATTATCAAAAAATACAAACGTTTAGAAATCAAAAAGTACAAATTAGTCAAACAAATTTAAATTTAAACGATGTTAAAAACAATTTAGCAACTTATACAAATTTAGATGAAAAATTGTTGATGTTGTCAACAGATAATATTAAAATACAAGAAAATTATTTAAATAGTCTTATCAAATTTAAATCATTATCAAATATCGCAAATGCTACTGCTCTAGCAAAATTGTTGTTTGGTTTATCAGATATTAATAGTTTTATTGAAAATATTGTAACTATAAATAATCAAAATGAAAATGGCAATTTGTTTATGAATTATTTCGATGATTTTTATCTTAAAGATTTATGGCATTCATATAATACCCAACCTTTAACACAATTTAAAAACAAAATCAATAAAAATTATGAAATTATTAATAATCAAAACTGGATAGTACCTACACAATCAGAAAAATTGTTAGGTTCTCATTTATTAACAGTTGGTATTAATAATGAGCATAAGTTAGATAAAGATGATATTATTGTGATTAAAGTAGAAATGACAGACCATGATTTTCCAGAAATAGTCTGGGAACCTAAAATCTTTGAATATTATGCCGGGTTTGATGATATTCATAATGTTTTCTTTCAACATAGAAATGAATTAAAAAGTAATAATATTGATGACATTACAAATCAAAATCCACCAATTCAAATTAATTCTTTTTACTCTAGTTATGTAATGAATGAATCAAGTTTGGCTGCTAATAACAGTTTAACATTAAAAGATTCCTTAATTAGAAAGAATAGAGTTGAAACATCAGGTTTAGATTTGAATAATATTGGTTCGACGACCTATAAAGGTGATAATTCATATTTAAATCCTATGACTTTTCATAATAGATTTGATGACATTCTAAATATTTTAATCAACACCAATGAAGATTTTATCTTTTCGAAATTACCAATGGATTTTAAAGAAAAATTATCTACTGACGAGTTAACAGTTATTAGAAATGACATTATTAAACGTTGTGTACATAATCAAAAAATGAATTTACGTCTTAAGAAAATGAGTAAATTATTGAATGGATTTGAGCCTAATAAAGAATTTAGTTTAAAAGACAATCAATGGATGCATGAATCATTTGTATTAGCTGAGGTTTATAATTTGTTTATCGAAGATTTTCAAGGCAATAGTGATTTAATTAAAGAAATGTATCCTTTCACATATGAAGAAATTTCAAATGCTGTAAATTTGAATGCCTATAGTTATGCAGGTTTAAACTTTCACAAGATACATTTTACAACCAATCATAAATTAAATGTTTATTTAAATTTCTTTAATAAATTTACCAAAGCATTATTACCTGATTTTATTAGTATGTCAACTAGTAATTTTCAGAAAGTATATACATTTGCAGTTAATCCTAAAGATTTTATTGTTACAGGTTTAAATGGAGGTAATCGTGATTTTATTCCTTATGCATCTGAATTAGAATTTCAAAAAATAATATATAATAGCAATGGGATAGAATTAGAGAATAAAATTTTAGATGAAATTGGAACTGAACCTAGTTTGATTTTACGTCTGATATCTAAGAAAACTGTTGAACAAGATGATGTAAATTATTATCATGTAATCAATAAAAAAGATAATTCATCGTATGTCCCTAAAAATGTATCATATCGTATTACAACTACTATCTTGGAGTAAACATGAAAAACAATAAATTCGATGTAATAAATTATGACGTGCCAAAATTTCAGGTAGATGTTGAATTTAAATACCACAAATATGACGAAGAAACAGAGGATATTCATCCTATTAATGACTTTGATATTAATCTTAAATCTGATAATATCAATATGTTTTTATCTAATAAAATTACTATTAATTTACATGATTTAAGAGAAAGATTACGTTTCGATTCAAATATTTCTTTTGTAAGTAATATTAATGAAAATGTTTTGGAAACGATACAAGGGTTACAAAATACTAATTTAAATGAAAAGTTAATTGATGATACAAAAGGTGTCGAATTTTTTAATTCAAATTTAAAATTTGATGATAAATCAATTAATATCATTTCAGGATTAAACAACAAGTTTAAAAAAAGAATTTTAGATGCATACAATATTAATCAAGACAAATACGTTAATTTAAGTAAATTTAATCAAAGGAATGTTAGTTATTCATCAAATTATTTAGGAGATATTATGCAAAATAAGATGACGTCAAATTATGCATATGATTTTAAAAATGCTGAATTTTTATCTGACATTAATCAATTAAATAATGAAAGAATTAACGCCGATTACTTATCAAAAAATATCTCTGTTTCATCTGATAAACTTGATAAACTTTTTGAAAATAAATTCTCTGACAAACAAGTGAATAATGTTTCTGAAAATTTACCTTTATTATTAAATTTTAAGGCGTTAGATATTACACCTTTAATTGAAGATCAAGCACAACTTAAAAATGAAACAGGCGTTGCATTTATTGGATTTTTAATTAAAAAACATATTAAAAACGTGCAAGGCGAAACTTTTCTAGATACAGCCTCACAATTTATTTATGTAAATATTAATGATGATACTTCTTTAGACCAAATAACATTATATGATAATCTATTAAATTACGCTAATTCATATGCTTATGAAATTTCTCCAGTCTTTTATTTAGGTTTATATCGTTATTTTGGTTATAGACAATTTAATTTTCCATTAATTACACATCATTTAGTTTATAGTTCATCACAAAATACATCTTTTGTAAGAGCTGTTGATTATTATACGCCAGAACCTCCAAATGGATTACAAGCACGTTTTAGAAGTAAAATGTTTAAAGCTGAATTATTTTGGGAACATCCTACCAATCCTCAAGGTGATGTAATTGGTTTTCAGATTTATAGAAGGAGTAAGTTAGAAGAACCATTTCAATTAATTAAAGTATATTTAAAGAAGAAAATGTCAGAATTTAAACATATGGAATTATTTTCAGATATTATTCCTGATAATTTAATTGAAGTTTCTCCTAACAATTCTTTAATTAATATGTACAGTTTTATTGATCATGATGTAGATTTAACAAAGGAGACATATGTCTATGCAATTTGTTCAATTGATGCACATGGTTATGTATCAAATTATTCTACGCAGATAGGATTAAGATATTCTAAGATTTATAATTCTTTATTAATTGATCAAGTTAGCATGCAAAATGCACCTAGAAGTTATCCTAATCTATATGTACAAAGAAAATCACAATTGTTTGAAAATGATGATTTAGTTTTTGATTTTACACCTAACTTTAAAAATAAAGAAAAAATTAAGATTTACTTTACGCCAGATGTCTTAAATTTAAAAGACAATGTTAACAATAATAGAATTAACGTGTTTAATATTAATAACGAATATCAACTATCTGTATCTCGATTAAATGATTTAAGTTCAAAAAACATAAAATTTAAATTAAATTTACCATAAAATAAGATAAGATATAATTAAAATAAAATAAAAGGATATAAAAACATGGGATTTTTAGATCATACTACTAATAATATTATTATTGATGCAGTATTAACTGAACGTGGTCGTGAATTATTAGCTCGTAATGACGGTTCATTTAGAATTGATGCTTTCGCTTTTGGCGATGATGAAGTTGATTATTCTAATATCGTTAAATATGGATTGAATATTGGAAAAGAAAAAATTGAAAAGAATACCCCGATTTTTGAAGCACAAACTAATGAAAATTTGGCATTAAAATACAATAATATCACCTTATCAAATTCTAATATTAGAATTTTGTATATACCTCAACTACAAATTTATGACACTGCTAGTGTAGTATTAAATCTAAACAATACAAGTAATAGTGTTGTAAGTCAAAAAATCAAAGTATTATCTACTGTCCCTAAAGAATCAGGTCAAACTTTAATTGATTCGAATTTAGCTGATTTAAATTTTTGGGTTAAAATGAATTCTGAACTTTTAACAATCTATAATAGCGGAACAGTTGATTCAAATTATATTGATGAAGATGAAAATTTTGTTAGAACTTGGCAAAAATCAGGTACCTTGGTTGAATCTGATACACTTAATTCACCACAAAATTTCAGATTAACTAATCGATATTTATTGGATATTGATATAGGTTTAATTGCTAATTTAAATAATTCAACATTTGAAAAATTTGGCACTTTAACAAGCACCACAGTTAATAATGTCACAACAGTTAGTGGCACAATTAATACATACGTAGAAATTGTAGGATATAATTCTGGTTCCAGAATATTAATCCCTATTCAAATTCAATTAAATTAATAAAGGAAATAATATTATGGCAGCCAGATTAAAAACATTAGACCCCGCAGATAGAAAATCACAAGATAAGGCAAGATTAAATCAATTAATAGATATTATCAGCGCCGATATTAGTACAGAAGCGAATAGACGCAAATATCCAGCCTTTGTGTCAGGTAATACTACTCCGATCACTTCGTCACTTTTTAATACAGTGTTTGATCAAGATCACACTCTTCAAAGTTCAAATGCATTATTTGATATTAGCTTTGGCGTTTATGCTAAAACAAATACAGCAGGTACAGGTATTGAAGGTTCATCATTAGCTGTTGATTTAAATCCTACAATTGATTCAGCAGGTAAATATGTTTTTTCTGCAACTACATCTAATATGATGAGAGAAAAAATCAATATTTATCGTCAATATGCGCAAGCTTTATTAGGTGATAGTCAAGGTTTATTTAGAACACCTCATACTGAAACATCTACTTCAACTAATACTACTAGTCCTATTAAAGAAGCTTTATTTATTAATATTAAACGACTTTTTAAAAGAGATAATTTAGCTAAAGGTACTTTTGGTATGAAGTTCTATAATAGAACTGGGAATAGTACATTATTAACAACAGATGCTGCAAATGCTAGAAGTAATAGTTTATTTACGTCACCTCAAGCTACAGGTTTTGTAGGTCGTTCAGAATTAGGTAATTCAGGATATGTAAATAATCAAGTTACAATTTTAGATACTAACGCTTCAACAAATTATAATGTTAAACCAATATCAGGTGAAGTATCTACTTTAAAAATGTACTTAGGTAGTGAAGTTATTGATTGCGGTCTTATTTTTTATGATATGGGTGTTATTGTATTAGACGTTGATAAGGTCTTTGATTTAACGGATAATGTTGCGGGTGTAATTAGCTTTCCAGATACAACACCTACTGGGTCATTTATTTTTGAACTAACAGCTAACCAATCAATTACTCTTGTTAATGGAGAAAAAGCAATTGGTAATACTACAGATACTAATAATACACTTAAGACATTCTTACAATTAGCGACAATTGATGAAATCATTAAGCATTTCTGTGAAGCACGTTTCACTGATACCACTAATACAGCGATGACTTTTCAAAATGAAACAATCATTAATTCAACTATTTTCTTTTGTAGAGCATCGGCTAGCGATTTTAATTATAGCACCAATCCTACTTATACAGATGCAAATGGCAAATTAATTGTTGTAGATAATGTAGCGCAAGAGCCATTCAGTTATATTACAACTGTTGGTTTATATAGTAATGCAGGTGACTTATTGGCTGTGGCTAAATTAAGTCGTCCAATTGAAAAGAATCCTACTAATGAATTGACAATTAGAGTTCGTTTAGATTATTAATTTAAATCAGAAATAATTTTGTTATTTTATAAAAATAAATAAGTATAATATAAAATAACGAAGGTTTATTGACTATGTCAATTATTAATTTAACTGATGCAACTAAAAGTTTTGAAGAGATTAAATTATCTCCTCAAAAGAATTTTAAGATTAAATCAACATATACAACTGATCATTATAATTTATTTGATGAAAATATTAATGATGCAAATGCAATAACAATCGGAAATTATCCTACCACAGGCTTTACAACTTATGGATTGGTTCCTTTATACTCATATAAAACTAATAGTTTGAAAGAAGTAGGAAGAGGTGGTAATACACAAGTCGCAACACCTAAAGTATATATAAATGAAGACAATAATAATATTTTTTTAAATAACTTATCAGATTTATCAAAAGTTAGACCTACTACAAATAATCAATTAGAACTTGATTCAAATTATTTTGGTGTTAAAAGACTTCAACAGGAATTAAAACCTTTTAGTAAAGTATTACATAAAAAAAGGATAATTAGAAATTTATATAATTCTTATCACTGTTTAAAAGATGCCAAATTTTCTCAACAATTTCACTATGGATTTTACAATTATAATTGCTTTAATTTTTTTAATGTTTTACCTGGAAATAAAATAAAAACACAATTCAAAGGTAATTTTAAAAATAAATCTCACAAAAACTCTTTAATCTATTCAAACGCTGATTTAACCGCTGATAATTTATCCAATAATCCAAAAATCGGATTAGGTACAGATAAAGATTTAACAATTAATTTTTGGATTAATCCTAAAAGAATGGCCATGATTGGAAAAAGATATAACCCTGGTTGTATTTTACATTTACCAAATATTATTTCAATCTATTTAGTTCCTGATAATACACAACTCAACGCTAATAATCAAGCAATTGAATTTAAAATATTGTGTCATTTAGGAAAATTTGCAAATATATTACCTGATAATGATATAATATCTGAATCGTTTGACCATTTTTTACTATCAAATGATAATCTATCATTAAATACTTGGCATAATGTGTCAATTGTTATCAATGATTATGATGTTAAATTGTACATTGATAATAATATTTCACAATGGCAAAATGCTGATAATAATTTAGATATTGCAGATTTAGAAATTGAAAAATCACCTGCCACAATTTTAACAATTGGTAATCGTTTAAATAATGAAGAAGATAATTTTTGGACAGTTAATAGAGAAAAATTAAAAAATAAATTTTTTAATAATACTACATTTTTAGAACAGCATTTAAATTTACATGAAATCAATACATCGATGACAGAACAGATTGCGGATAATCTAATACAATGGAATATTGATATATTTGATACAATTGAAGAGGATTTTAATTATGCGTTACATTCTCAGGCATTAAATGCTGAGTTATATGGTTTAATGATTTTTAATAATGAAATTAATTTTGAACAACTTAAACAATATGCTTATGGAATTGAATCAATCGCCAATAATACATTTTTATCTTTTTATTTACCTTGCATTTATATTGCTGATTTAATTAAACGTAAAGGATATATTACTTTAGGTACGCGTGATGATATTGCCTATCGTTCAGTTGTCAATCCTTATTTTGCTCATAAAATTTATGGACATGAATTATCTATTGAAAGTTTCTCTTTAGATATTGTTAATTTACGTAAACCATATATCTTAGGAATGAATGGACAGGAATATACAAACGCTTTTTCTACAACCATGGGTAATTTTAATAATTCAGATAATTTAGTTTTAACAGATAAAATTAATTTAGTTACTGATTATTTTGCTAAACATAATACACCTAATCAATTATTAAATAAAGTCATGACTAGTAATTTAGCTTTATTTGATAATAACTTTTCTAATCAAAATTTTCAATTTGATAATATCATTTATCGAAACAACTTTATTTTACCTTGTGATAATGGCAAAACACAATTTAACTTAAACCCTATATTTGAATTACAAAAAATACAAGATTTAATTGGCGAAACCAATAATACTTTCTATCATCAAGCTAATCCTCATTTTGTAAAATTAGAAAATTTATATTATTCAAATAATGAATACTCTTATCAAACCCCTCAAAAATTCTTTGAAAATTCTATTGTTTATGACAGAATATATACTAATTCATTTATTAATTTAACACAAATTCCTGATAAACCTACGATTAATAACTTTATAAGTAGAACATTTTTAGACCAAAACGATATTTGTAATTTGCAACTAATTGGATATGACTTAATTAAAACACAAAATACTAAAGTAGGAATACAAAATTTCTTTACAAAATTAAAAGCTTTTACAGACAATAAACATTTATTAAGTAACTCTATTTTTAAGAACATTGATAGCAATTATAACGCTTCATTAAATACACCTGAAAATGTTGTATGGACAGCTAAATCATTTAATAATGAAAATTCTGTTTCATATTCAAAATATTTTAATTCACATTATAGCATTGAGGGTGATTTAGCTGAAACACATAGCGTTTTATTTGATATTTCAAATGTCTTATATTCATCTCAAATTAGAAACGAATTTATTCAAATTAATGATATTGATTTAGCAGGTAGTGGCGGTTCTTTAAATATTACGATTAAAGATAATGGTCAAGGTTTAATGTATCGTGCTGATTGTAATGGAAAACATGCGACTTGGGCACATTTAGGTCATGCTTTTTATTCTGATGGATTGGTCAATGTTTTACACCCAGGTTTAAACAATTTTGGTGAAAATAATTTTAATTTTGACTTAAAAGGTGAACATTCTCTATATGTAATGCAGATTGATATACCTGTTGAAAGAGGAGATTTTAATGTCTCTCAAAATAAATCTTATATTAAAGGATTAAAACCTTCAGCTAATTTATCTGATTTAGAAGAAACTAATTTTGTCTATGTAACTGGCGTTAATTTACATGATGAGAACCTGAATATTGTTGCGAAAGCTAAATTTGCTCAACCTGTTGTAAAGAGATTAAACGATAGATATAATATTAGATTAAAGATGGATTTTTAAGAGATGATTTTAGGTTTAGATATTTCCTCGAGTATTGTAGGAATTTCAATTTTTAACGATGATAAAACTTTATA
>JACCDP010500416.1_pt1 | contig 22375 bp, 3 predicted proteins | sample 7445841 | NCBI WGS metagenome assembly JACCDP01 (sample SAMN15323441, study PRJNA562643) | freshwater metagenome | isolation source: river surface water | place: USA:Blue River Watershed | collected 2017-08-17
CCACCAAAGGCTGGTAAGACAATGGTTCTTCAATCAATTGCTAATGCGATTACCACAAACAACCCAGAGTGTCACTTGATGGTTGTTCTAGTTGATGAACGTCCAGAAGAAGTGACAGATATGCAGCGCAGCGTTAAGGGTGAAGTTATTGCTTCAACTTTTGATCGTCCAGCTGATGACCATACAACAATCGCAGAGCTTGCAATCGAGCGCGCAAAGCGTCTTGTTGAACTAGGTCACGATGTAGTAGTTCTGCTTGACTCAATTACACGTCTTGGTCGTGCATACAACATTGCAGCACCTGCATCAGGCCGCATCCTTTCTGGTGGTGTTGATTCAGCTGCGTTGTATCCACCAAAGAAATTCTTCGGAGCTGCTCGTAACATTGAAGATGGCGGATCACTAACGATTCTTGCAACAGCACTTGTTGATACAGGCTCTCGTATGGATGAAGTTATCTTCGAAGAGTTCAAGGGAACTGGAAACATGGAGCTCATCCTTGATCGCAAGATGGCTGATAAGCGCATCTTCCCTGCGGTTAACGTTGTTGCTTCAGGTACTCGTAAGGAAGAAATCCTTATGGGTTCAGAAGAGCTCAACATTGTCTGGAAGCTACGTCGCGTATTGCACGCACTAGAGCCACAAGCTGCTTTGGAACTGTTGCTTGAGAAGATGAAGGGCACTAAGTCCAACGTCGAGTTCTTGATGCAGATTCAGAAGACAACGGCTGGACCGGATGACAGCAAGTAATTCTTCACTGAATTAAGAGTTTAAAGAAAGCCCTATCGCTTGATGTGGTGGGGCTTTCTTGCATTGTGAGCAGAGTTTTCAATTTAGGGGATACCTGCCAATATCAGATAGGGGTCTCCTGCCAATAGGTCCGATATTGACTACCCTTGACCACATGAATCAAAAAGGTGAGTACAAAAGAACCGTACTTGTTGTCGAGAATGATGATTTCATGCGCTCACTTATCGCTGATTCTCTTGAGAATGCAGGGTTTGATGTAGCCACCGCTTCTAATGGATTAGATGCAAAGAGGTTGATGTCTTCCGTGGACCCAGACGCAGTTATTTTGGATATCGATTTGGGAAGTGGGCCAACAGGGTTAGATGTTGCAGCTCAAATAACAATCACTAACCCTGAAGCCGGAATCGTTTTCTTAACCGATCTGCCAGATCCACGATTTGCCCGCGAAAAACACGAAGTTAAAAAGAATCAGGCTTATTTAAACAAGAAACTCTTGGCGGACTCAGTGACTCTTATTGAAGCTATTGAGGCGGTGTTACTGGAATCAGGCGTCGAAGAGTTTCGCCACGACACTCTAAGCAATCGTCCTTTATCAAACTTAACCAGAACTCAGTTAGAAATCTTGAAGTTTATTTCAGATGGCAAAACCAACCAGCAAATAGCAGATATTCGCGGGAGATCATTAAGCGCAACAGAGAGTGCGGTAACTCGAACCCTTGAAGAGTTGGGCATAGCAAAGGATGCAGAAGCAAATGTACGAGTAGCTGCAACACGCAAGTACTTGGACGCTATTTCTGCGAACCGTAATTAGGCCTGCAGATGAGTGATCGACCAACTACAATTTTTCCGGTAGTACTACACAGGGGGTTGACCTCTATTTGGTTGCCCATTATTTACTGGGGAAATATCTTCCTAACTGGTTTCCTCTTTCCGTTCGAAACAGTATTCGGCATTTCCGCACACCTCTGGGACTTCTTCGCAGGCGCTTCGGGGGCCTCAATTTTGCTGATTTTTCGCTATCGCTTGAAACTGAAAAATGGAACTCAGACATCTATTGCGAACACTTCCGGAGTACTCCTGGCAGGAACTTTTGGAGCAACCCTCATGCCACTCATATTGGCTCGAGTTATTTCAGGTTACGAGCCTCTAAAAAGTGAGGTACAAGATCAACTGACTTTTGCTCCAGTTGGCACTTTAGGGCAGATGTTTTCGATGGCACTGATTATTGGCGCAGTTCGTTTTTCTCGGTCGCTTAACAATCAAGTCGCCGATGATCGTGTAGCACTAGCTTCAATTCAAGTGCATCTACTTCAAGAGCTTGAAAGTAAAAAGCTCTCACTTTTTCAGGAGATAAACCAACTACTAGCTCCAGTACTTGAGACAATTCAATCAGGAATTTCAGCAGCATCAAGCACGGTAGTTCAAACGATTCATGAGGCTATTGATGGCGTTGTTCGCCCTCTTAGCCATACCTTGGATGCTCAATCAGAAACTCATAGCTTAGAAAATCTGAAACCCCACACTATTAAGCGTTCATTTAGCATTAAAAGTATTAAAGAAGGGTCTACTCGAAAAGTCGATCTAAGAATCACCGTTAATCCTTGGCTTTCCTTGACCGTTTATCTCCTTTTTCCGCTTTTGTCTCTTGTTTATCTCTATGAACTTGATGCCTTTTTGAAAATTGGAATCCCATTTTTACTCATTTCCGGCTTGTCAATGTTTGCTTTCCAGAAGTTTGCAAGAGAGCGAAAAGTACTTACATATCAGGCTTATTTAATCTCCTTTTTTATGTCTATTATTCAGGGGGCAATATTTGAGCTAAATCCAGCTGCGCATTCTGATTTGTATAACCAAGAGTCAATAAGTGCATTAACCTTCTCGATTATTTTTCTCACTTTCCTTTCTGCCATTTTCGATTTGAATCTGAAGAGAATCCGAGAAAATACAGTTGCGGAGAATGCAATTAACCAGGAGATTGCACACAACATTTCAGTTGTTCGTCAGCGACTTTGGTACATCCATAAGCGACTTTCACGTCAAATTCATGGCGGTTTACAAGGAGAATTGCAGGCGATGGCACTTCAAATCGCAAATAATAAAGAGGTCCGTCCTGAGGGATTAACTGCTTTTCTGGATGAGCTGAATTTCGGATTAGTCAACGAAGGTTTCAAGGAAAAATCTCCTGATATCTCTGAATACTTGGAAGAGCTGCAAGAGTTTTGGCAGGGGATTACTGCAATAACTTATGAGGTTTCAGCGGCCACGTCTAAGCACATTTCATCAAATGTAATTCTTTTGGAGTGCATGAACGAAGTTATTAGAGAAGCAATTAACAATGCAATTAAGCATGCCTCTGCAACTAATATCTCGATATCGATTTCAGATCTGACAGGAAACCTGATTACTTTAGAAGTTATAAATAATGTTGTGAAATCAGAATCAAGTTCGAGCGCCGATAAAGGTTTAGGCTCCAAAATCTACGATGAGATTTGCCAATCGTGGAAACTTGAGCAAGGAAAGCTTGAATCCACTTTGATCGCTACCTTTGCAGTCGATCAGTCATTCGCTTAAGGATTTCCTTCAAAATAATTAAGGGCTACCTGCCAAATTGAATTGCTAGTTCCTTAAAACCGCCAATTCCAAAAGCACATTCAGGCTCAAACGCTTCAATTAGACCTTAATAAATAGGTATTTGCGCTGCAAATGGGTTTCTTGGGAGTTGAATGCGCGTGTACAAGGTACATCCACGGCGAATTGTGTCTTCGCTATTGGTGCTCGCCCTTTCGGTAACTTTGCTTCAAGCGATTCAAGTTGCATTTCCAAATATTTTTGAAAATTTAGCGAAAGCTTCTGATACGACTACAGCTGCATGCCCTTCTGTTAATGGAACAAATGGTGTGCTTAGTGGTAGTAATCCAATCCGCTGTACCTATTCAAATGTTCAACACAATGTGAATTTTTCTGCAAACATTCCTATTGGATCAAGAGTTATAGCCACACTTCAGGGTGCTTCAGGTGGTGGTGGTGGTTCTGACGGACCTTCAGTTGGAATGGCAGGAGGTGTTGGTGCGACGGTTACAGCGACCTTTACAACAACAAATACTGATTCAACATTTGCGTTTTGTATTGGTAATGGTGGTGGTGGTGGAGCTGCATCTGCATCAGGAAACGGAGGTGGATCTGCCGGAACTAACTCTTGTGATTCAGGTGCGTATAACGGCGGTTCTGGCGGTAACGCTGGAAGATTTGGCTCTTCTGGTGCTGGTGGAGGAGGTGGCGCTGCCACGTACATCAAAGGCAATAGCGGGACGATTGTGGCTGTGGCTGGTGGCGGTGGTGGTGGCGCAGGCGGTGCAAACTCTGGCAACAACACGGTGGGAAACACTGGAGGTGTAGGAGGTGCTGGCGGTCGTACTGGTGGAAATGGAACCGGAATGACCGGTGATGCAGCCTTTGTGGATGATGCACCTGGAAGCGGCGGCGGAGGCGGCGGCATCGAGGGTGGAAGTGCAGGAGCTCTGTATCCAGGTGTAAACAATTCTCGGGAAGGAAACGCCGATGGAGGAAAAGCCGGAACAAGTACTGGTGGCGTAATTCCTGGAACAGGCGGTGGCGGTTCTGCTGGATCATCACAAAGTGGTGGCACCGGTGCTACCGGAAGCATTTCCTTCTATTTCGAAGGGCCAACGGTAGCAAACCCAACTTTGAATTCTACTAGCGCATCAGTTGGTACGACATTGACTGCAACCGCAGGTGGGATAACAGGAGTTGATGGAGCTACTACTACCTCTTGGCAATGGTGGCGTCAACAGGGATGTACAGGAGATTTTGTTCAAATATCAGGTGCAACTAATTCAACCTTCACACCTACTGCGAGTGATCTTGGCTATTGCATCTATGTTCGACAAACGAGTTTTCATAATAGTGGTGGTGCCGCACTAGGTGTGAGTACGCAATCAAGCACCACAAGTGCCGTTAATGCGACCGTTACCTTTGATGCTAATGGTGGCACCTCGAGCATGACGCCGCAGAATTCAAGTAGTGCCGCAAACCTGACAGCTAATTCGTTTACGCGAAGTGGTTACACCTTTTCTAATTGGAATACTGCTGCGAACGGAACCGGAACCTCTTATAACAATCAAGCTTCTTTTCCGTTTACATCTAATCAAACCTTATATGCGCAATGGACTGCAAATACATTAAATGTAGTTTGGGATTCGCAATTAGGTAGCACAGTAGGCGGAACAACTACTGTAACTGGAGGTTCTATTTCAGCTGCCCCTACCGCGCCAACAAGATCTGGCTACAGATTCTTAGGATGGTCAGCCTCTATTGGTGGGTCTGTGATCACATTTTCTTATACACATGGACAAACATCTGACTTTAGGCTTTATGCCATTTGGACTTCAACCACGCAGGCTGAATTATCAATTTCGGCATCGGTCACAACGGCTGCATACTCTGGTACTGCTTACTCAGCCGTTCCTTCATTTAGTACTGGGTTAAGTGGCTCTGGAACTGGAGCTGTTACGTATTCGATTGTAAGTGGCGGAAATGCTACAAATTGTGCTTTAAGTTCTTCCGCTGCAAACGCAACTCTCACTGCAGATTCATCGGGCACTTGCTTTATAAAAGCCACAAAAGCCGCAGATGCAAATTATGACTCTGCAGATAGTGCGAACTTAACCTTTACCTTTACAAAAGCTACGCAAGCTACTCTCAATATAAGTGCAACCACTATAAGTGCTACATACAATGGATCCGCATACACAGCTAACCCAAGCTTTACAACGAGTGCTTCTGGCTCCGGAAGTGGTGCTGTTGCATACGCAATTGTTACAGGAGGAACTGCAACTTGTACTTTGTCTAATTCTTCAGAGACAGCAACCCTTACAGCTTCTTCCGCAGGTACATGTTTGATTGCTGCAACTAAAGCCTCTGATAGCAATTATCTTTCTGCAACTAGCTCCAACTTAACTTTTACCTTCACAACAGCGACACAGACGATTTCATTCACTGCACCGAGCACTACCCAGTTCAGTGCCGAAACTCTTTCACTGACCGGAACATCTTCATCAGGATTGACTGTTGCATTTAGTTCTGGATCGACATCAGTATGTACGGTTTCTGGAACTACAGTCACATTTATAGCTGCAGGTAGCTGTGTAATCAATGCCGATCAATCTGGCAATGCTAACTATGCTGCAGCTACCCAAGTTCAGCGAACATTTACTGTTTCTGCCGGCACACAAGCAACCCTGACTGTCTCTGCATCTGTGACAACGGCTGCTTACTCTGGAACCGCATACTCAGCCGTTCCTTCATTCAGTACGGGATCAACTGGTTCTGGAACCGGAGCCGTGACATATTCGATTGCGACCGGTGGAAATGCCTCAAGTTGTACTTTGAGTTCTTCCGCTGCCAATGCGACATTAACGGCGGCTTCTATTGGAACTTGCTATATCAAGGCCACAAAGGCAGCAGATTCAAATTACAACTCCGCAGAAAGTGCAAACTTCATTTTTACCTTTACAAAAGCTTCGCAAGCCACTCTTAATATAAATGCCATCACAAAGTACGCAAATTATACGGGAACCGCATATACCGTCACACCTAACTTCTCGTCATCGGGTGGTTCAGGAACTGGCGGAGTCACTTACAGCCTCAACAGTGGCGGCACGGCAAACGGTTGTTCCCTTACATCGAGCGCAGCCGATGCGGTTTTAACTGCTACCAGTAGCGGATCATGTTTTGTAGTTGCTAGCAAAGATTCAGATGCTAATTACAACGCAGCCGTGTCGACAAATCTAGTGATCGAATTCGGGGCAATTCTTCCAGGTGCTCCGACCAATTTGACCGCCCAGGCGGCCCAAAATCAACAAGTGACATTGAATTGGACTGCTCCCGCTAATACCGGCGGATCTGCGATAACCGACTACACAATTTTTTATGAAGAATGCCAACCAGCACAAAGTGGCTTGACTTGCGCCTCCTGGAAAACTTTTACACACACAGCCTCTGCTGATACTTCAATAGTTGTAACAGGATTAACTAATGGTTGGACTTATACCTTTAAAGTTTCAGCGGTGGTTTCATTTGGAAGAGGAAGTTCATCCAGTTCATCAAATGCAGCTAAACCGTCCAACGTTGCCGGAACTCCAAGTGGTATTTCCGCGACTGCTGGAGATACTCAGGCAACAGTTACCTGGAATGCGCCAGATTCTGACGGTGGCGCAGCTATTAGCGATTACTTGATTCAGTATTCATCCAATAATGGCGACACATGGTCAACATTTGCACACACTGCCAGCACTAGTACTTCAGCAACCGTAACGGGCTTAACAAATGGAACGTCGTATGTTTTTCGAGTTGCCGCAACCAACGCTAGCGGTACGGGTACTGCTTCTTCAGCATCAGTTTCGGTTACACCTGCAACCACCCCAGGTGCACCCACTTCAGTTTCAGCTACTTCAAATGCCAATGCACAGTCAGTGGTGACTTGGACGGCTCCGGCCTCAACTGGTGGATCATCAATTACAGATTATGTCGTTGAATATTCATCTAATTCTGGATCTACCTGGACAACTTTCAATGATGGAACATCAAGCACTGCGTCTGCCACAGTCACAGGGCTGACAAATGGCACAAGTTATCTATTCCGAGTATCTGCAAAAAATGCCATCGGCACTGGATCGGCCTCAACGAACTCAAGTGCTGCAATCCCTGCAGGTACGCCGGGTCAGCCAACAAATGTGGCATCGACTAATTTTGATTACGCGGCCGGGACAATATCAATTAGCTGGTCTGCACCGACTTCTAATGGCGGAGCCGCAATATCTGATTATGTTATTGAATACAGCGGAAGTACGAATGGTCCATGGACTGCTTTTTCACATACTGCATCCACTGCAACTTCTATAACTGTTACGGGTTTATCAGGACTTCCAGCGACATACGTGTTTCGAGTTTCGGCGGTAAATGCTGCGGGAACTGGTACTGCTTCAACACCTACAACGTCGATGGTTTTAATCAAGCCTGCAACTCCAGGTGGATCTGCAGATAACGCCTCAAGAACTTCTTTGACGGTTACTTACGCAAGTTTGCACCCAATACAAACGAACATTTATCTGTACACAAGTTCAAGTGGTGGCACACCTGTCGCTTCAATTCTGGGAGTAATCACTGGTAGCAACCAATTCACTGGCCTCACTGCAGGTACCACCTACTACGCCGCGATTACTTCATCAAATTCAACTTATTACACAACTAGTCCGGAATCTGACCGATTTACAATAACTACTAATTCGTCGCCGCAATCTGCAACTATTTCTACTCAACCCACTTCTCTGACTCGAACTGCTGGACAGTCATTCCAATTAAGCGTTGCTGCATCGGTGACAGATAGCGGAACCCTTAGTTATCAGTGGAAACGGGGAACTACGAATGTGGGTACTGGAACAACCTATTCTGAAAGCAATCTACAAGCTGGAACTTACAACTATACGGTTGAGGTTACGAATACCAAGAGTGGCTTAACTACTGTCGTAACTTCGAACATGGCAACTGTGACTGTATCTTCGGCTGTTTCATTTTCGGGTGCAACCATTTATGCCACCGCGGGTGCCCCCGTGACGTATACATTGAGTGCAAGTGGTGGTTTGTCTCCCTACACATTTGCGTCATGTTCAACTTTGCCATCATGGATGAGTCTGAATTCGACCACTGGAGTCATCACTGGAACTCCAACCATATCTGGCGCTACGTCCGGTATCTGCATCCAAGTAGTTGATGCAAACTATTTGGTTGGCAATGCTGGAAGTGCAATTGTGCAGACCAATGGGTTTAGCACGAATATTGCAACTGCGATGGCCTACTCGTCATCAGGTACGCAGACCGCAACCGTGGGAAGTGCCTACAGCACATCATTTGCTGTTTCCGGTGGGCGCACAACTGTCTCATATTCAATCACAGGGACACTGCCTTCAGGGATGAGTTTCACGACATCATCCGGAGTAATTTCCGGAACACCAACCGAGGATGGAACTTTTAACGTCACTGTTACCGCAACCGATGGAAATGCTGCCACTAAAGAACTTGCTATCACGATTACGGTGTCTAAGGGTTCTGCAACTAACCCATCTCTTGGAACTGCAACGCGCACTGTAGCGGGCTTCACGACACAAATTGCATCATTTAACTCTGGAACTTTTACGTATCAAGCAACAACAACAGCCGGAAATGTAGCAATTAACGGTTCTGGCTTAGTTACGGTTTCTGGGCTGAATGCAAATACGTCAGCAACCATTACTGTAACTGCTGCCAGATCTGGTTACACAACGGGAAGCACCAATTTAACGGGCACCTCTTTGGCCTTGGGTTTGACTCCGACATTTTCTTCATTTGCACGCAAGACTTACGGATTCCAATTTACAATCTCAAATTTTGACTCTAGTTATAGTTGGACCGTTTCCGGTACAGCTGGAACAGTCAATCGATCCAATGGCATCGTAACCGTTTTAGATCTATCAAATGGTGCAGCAAGTACGGTAACTGTTACCTCAAGTAAATCCGGTTTTACAAATGCCAGCAGTACACAGGATGGATCGGCTTTAACTTTCACAAGTGTTTCAGTTGCTCTTCCATCAAATGCGACAACAGCCACATATGACGTTGCCGTGACATTGACTGCCACGGCAGATCGGGCTGGGGCGGTTACATTTAAGGCCGATTCCACGACTGTATGTTCATCAGTAGCGATATTGGCCTCACCATGGACGGCTACATGTTCCTGGACTCCCTCCAGTGTAAAGACAAGCTCTATAACCGCCGAATTTGCTCCGACAGACAACGCCAATTATTCGGATTCAAGCAGTACAGCCGTATCAGTTGTCGTTGGAAAAGCCACCCTCGGCACTCCTACGGTGTCTTTTTCAGCGGTGGCTGGTTCGACAACTTCTTTAACAGCAACAATCTCACATGCAGCAAACGCCACGGCTACAACCTTAATTGCATACAGCTCATCAACCGGTGGGACAACATTGATTGGGGCTACAGATGTAGACAGAACTGTGTCTAGCAAATCGTTTACGGGGCTGGCTCCTGGAACAACTTATTATTTCGAATTTTTTGCTATTGGAAGTGCTAGCTACACAAATTCGCCAGCGAATTCACCACGAGTAGCAATCAGTACTAATTCAACCTGGACAATAACCTACGATGCAACGACAAACGGTGGAACTGTTACAACGACAAGCGCCACATATGTCAATGGTGCGACTTCATTAACTCTTCCGACACCAACATCGCGAACCGGTTACACGGCGTTAGGTTGGTTCACGCAACCTACCGACGGAACCAAGGTTGGAAATGCCGGTTCTGCCTACACACCATCTAGCTCCGTAACTCTGTATTTCCAATGGACAGGAAATACCTACACAATTACCTATAAATCTTCACCAAGCGGCACTGGTGCAGACATTACTCAGTCATTTACTTATCCAGGTTCTGTCACCATTAAGACTCGAGCTGAAGTCAGTTCGCTAATAACAAGAAGCGGTTACTACATCACTGGTTGGACAACCACTTCAACCGCAGGTGGTTCACGAACAGATATATTGGGATCCACCTATAGCTCTGCAAACAATAGAACGCTTTATCCCGTGTGGGCAGGTGTACCTGTATTTACTTCCATAGAAAAAACCAAAGTCCCCTTTAGTGGTGGTGGATACAACTTATGGATCAACGGTTCATTTTTAGGACAAGTGACTGCAGTTTCAATTGGCGGAAAGACAGCGGGAATATTTCAGTACGGCGGTGATACTTCGATTCAAGTAAGTATTCCATCATTTACTACTGCTGGCGCCAGAGATATTGTCTTAACTTATCCAGACGGAACTGTTACGGCTACAAATGCAATTACTTACGTAGCTCCTCCAACGATAACTTCATTCACACCAAGTTCAGCGACCGTTTCGGGTGGAACTACAATTACTGTAACGGGAGCAGATTTCACGGGTACTACCGGAGTGACTCTCTACTCTGGAATCAACGCAACTTCATTCACTGTTGTAAGTGACACTTCCCTTACATTTGTGACACCTGTACTCTCTTCAGGCACCAAGACTTTCACCATTACAACCCCCTATGGCAGCGTCACCTCTGGATCAAGTATCCAAATTGATAAATTAACGCAGACGGTTACTTGGTCACCAACGACAACTTTGCTTGCTACCGGGTCACCGGCATCTCCTAGTTCCCTTGCATCAACAAATGGCGATGGGGCTATTACATACTCTTTCGTGAGCAAAACAAATACTTCATGTTCTATTAACTCAAGTACAGCTGTTTTAACTTTCTCTGGAACTGGCGATTGTGTAGTTCGTGCAACTGCTGCATCCACATCGACTTATGCGGCAGGCTCTATCGATGTAACTTTCACAATCTCAAAAGCAACGCTTACCCAACCAAGTGCACCAACAGTTACAAACACCCCCGGAGTCTTGAAATCACTTGATGTTTCTTGGACAGCAGTAACAGGTGCATCCAGCTACACCATCAAGGTTTACGATTCTTCTCAAGTTCTGAAGAACACAACGACACTCGCCTCTGGAACTAGTAAGACGATTCTTGACACCACTAACTTCTTGGATGACACCGCGTACACGGTCACTGTTACAGCAATTGGAAATGCAACTTACAATGATTCAATTGCTTCAACCAGTTCTACGGCAGGAAAAACGGCTAAAACTTACACAATTTCCTACGGCGCAAACAATGCAACATCCGGAACTACTCCTTCGAGCTTTACATATACAACTGGGGCTTCTGCTGTAACAGTTAGCAGCAATTCAGGAACTCTCGCTCGAACAGGATTTACATTTTCTGGTTGGAATACTCAAGCCGATGGGAATGGAACGTCATACGTTGCTGGAACTGGCACCTATAACACCGCAGCTGATGCAACTTTGTATGCAAAATGGACCGCATTAGTTCCAACAATCACCTCATTTACACCAACCAGCCCAACATACGGCAGCACGGTAACCATTACTGGAACCAACTTCACTGGTGCTACATCGGTCAAGATTGGAACTGTAGATGTAGCCAGCTTTACTGTTGTGAGTTCAACAAGCATTACATTTGTAAACAATGACACATTCTCATCCGCGAAGACCGTAACAGTCGTTACTCCTGGTGGATCTGTAACTTCCGTAGCGACGCTTTCATCACAACCTCAAATGCCAACCATTACAACTCAGCCTCAATCTGTAACGAAGGCTGTTGGTGATACAGTCACATTTACAGTTGTTGTTACTGCTGTCAGTGACGGGGGAACGCTTAGTTACCAATGGAAGAAGTCCAATACCGACATTGTTGGCGCAACTTCTGCAACATATAGTTTTACATCAACCGGTGTTGCCGATGAAGGTAGTTACACTGTTCTTGTTTGGAACAAGATTTCAACGGGTACCTCTTATGTAACCTCTAACGCCGCAACTTTGACTATGAACAAGGGAAATCAGTCCACTCTCACCGTCACGTCTACCACAGGAACTTATGGAACATCCCTAACGTTGACTTCTTCAGGTGGAACGGTTTCAGGATCAGTTACTTATTCAACATCAACCGCCGGTTGCACAATCACTTCAGGAGTTCTAACTACTACTGGTGCCTTAACTTGTGTAGTTACTGCCACAATGGCTGGAAATACCGATTACAACAGTGTTTCTTCAAGCGCCACAAATGTTGTTATAGGTAAGGCGAATCAAGCAACCTTAGATTTCACTTGCTCGACCAATTGTGCGGTTGGGAACAAGACTACCACGCAAGGATTTACGGCTGAATATTCCCCTCAGTGGAACTCTTTTACTGCTTACAAGAAATTCACAATCATTGCTTCTGGATCAGGAACTGGAGCATTCACATATTCGGTTGCAAATGGAACGGCGACCGGTTGTCGAATAGCAAATTCATCGACGGGAACCACTACGTCTTATGGCGGAAACTATCCTGACACCCTCCCATTTATTGGGGCAGACGGAACTGGAACTTGTTTCATCACATTAACTAAAGCCGCTGATACAAATTACAGCTCTGCTTCCGTAACTACAACGATTACATTTACAAAAGGAAGTCAAAGCGTGACTATGGTTTCCAAACCAACCGCTATTACTTGGGGTGATACGCCAGCCAAGGTAACTGCAACATCAACATCTGGAAATACTGTTTCTTACCGTGTAGGTTCTCCGACAATTTGTACTCTTAGCGGAGATACGTTCACGATTCTGAAAGCTGGAAGTTGTTATTACTACACCAGCGCATTGGGCAACGATAATTATGAAGCCCTATCTGAAAACTATTGGTCATTCACTATCTCAGCAAAAGCAATTACATTAACTGCGACTGATCAATCAATCAATTATGGTGTCTCAGTCACAAAAGCGTTTACAGTAACAACTGGTGCACTTGTCGGAAGCGACGCTTTTTCTGGAACTACATACACTTACGCTGGAATTAATCCAACGGTTTATACATCCTCAACTACAGTTCCAACTTCACCTGGAAGTTACACTATAACAATTAGTAGTGCTGCGATGTCATCAGGTGCATTAACAAATTACTCAGTTACATATGCGACTGGTACATTGACGATATCAAAGGCAACTCAGGCTTCACTTTCTGTATCCTCTACATCAGGGACATATGGAACTTCACTTAATTTGACCACAAGTGGTGGAACAACGAGTGGTTCAGTTACATACTCAACTTCAACAGCAGGTTGCTCTATTTCCGCGGGAGTTCTTACATCAACAGGAGCAACAACATGCGTTGTTACCGCAACCATGGCTGGCAATACCAACTATAACGATGTCTCTTCAACAGCAACAAATGTTGTTATTGCGGCTCGTCCAATTACTTTGAGCGTTGGCAATCAGTCAACCGCATACACGGGTTCATCCGTTTCAATTACTAACGCATTTACCCGAACATCCGGCACGCTAGCTGGCTCAGATGCGATCTCAGGAATGACTTACACCTATACATCCGGTGATGGGTACAACTCGACTACGCCTCCAACAAACGTTGGCAATTACACAATTGCAGGTTCAGCTGCAGTGTTTTCCACAGGAACCGGTACAAATTACGACATTTCCTATGTCACTGGAACTTTAACGATTTCAGCATCTTCACAGACGATTACCTTTACCGCTCCATCCAATAAGACTTATGGCGACATGGCATTTACGGTCTCACCAACTGCGAGTTCATTGCTAACAGTTGTCTTAGCTTCAACAACCACTTCAGTTTGTACAGTCTCTTCATTCACAGTAACTATCATTGCTCCTGGAACATGTACTTTGACCGCTGATCAAGGTGGTGATTCGAGCTTCTCTGCAGCAACTCAGGTTTCCCGCTCATTCACAGTGGCACAAGCGGCTCAGGCAACACTGACGATCTCCGCGACAACCACATCTGCAACTTCAACTGGCACAGCATTTACCGCAACACCAACCTTTGCAACCGGTTCATCTGGATCAGGTACTGGTGCAGTTACTTATGCAGTCGTTACCGGGGGAACCGCAACATGTACTTTGTCTAACTCTTCTTCCTCAGCAACTCTTACAGCGACAACAGCGGGCACTTGTTTGATCGCTGCAACTAAAGCATCAGATAACAACTATCTTTCTGCGACTAGCTCCAACTTAACTTTTACTTTTAGTACTGCAACACAGTCGATTACGTTTACTGCACCAAGCACCACACAATTCAGTGCTGGAACAGTTTCGGTAAGCGGAACTTCTTCATCAGCATTAACGGTTGCATTCACTTCGGGATCAACATCAGTCTGTACGGTTTCTGGGACAACAGTGACTTTTGTTTCTGCAGGTAACTGTGTTATCAACGCAGATCAATCAGGTAATACTTACTATGCCGCTGCTACTCAAGTTCAGCGCACATTCACTGTTTCTGCGGGTACACAGGCAACATTGACCGCCACCGCATCTGTAACATCTGCTGCTTACACCGGCACGGCTTACACAGCGGTTCCGTCATTGAACACAGGATCAACTGGCTCTGGAACCGGTGCGGTTACTTATGCAATTGCAACGGGTGGCAGTGCAACAAGCTGCGCTCTAGATTCATCGGCAGCAACCGCAACCTTGACCGCGAACTCTTCTGGCACTTGCTATATCAAGGCCACTAAGGCATCAGATTCAAATTACAACTCTGCCGATAGCGCGAACCTAATCTTCACCTTTACAAAAGCAACGCTTGCTACGCCTTCAGCTCCTACAGTGGTCGCGACAACTGGACTGGCAACTTCAATTTCTGTTTCTTGGACGGCGGTTGCCAATGCCACTTCCTATTCGATCAAATGGTATGACTCCGCAGGTACAACTTTAGTTTCTTCTCAATCTGTTTCACGAAGTCTGAGTAATTTCGATGTGACAGGACTTACTTCAAATACAACTTATCAGTTCTCTTTGACCGCTGTTGCATCAGGAGAATTCCTTAATAGTGCAGAATCAACTAAAGCCTCGGTCGCAACTCGTGTTCAACCAGCTACTCCAGCATTATCAATTACATATCAGGTAGGAAGTAACTCTTCTGTAACTGTAACAAGCGGAAACACGCTAGCTAGTATCACTCAAGGTCAATCGATAAGACTCTCAGGCACTACTTCAACCACTGATGCCGCATCTCTTTCAATTCACTATTCACCAACCATAAATGGTGTTCCTGCTAGTGGGGGAAACAGTGGTTCGAGCACAACTTTTAGCACCACAATTTCGATTGACAATACATACAACGTGGGTTCTTCAGTGATTCATAGTTCTTGCACATCTGGTACGACATATTCAGCTTATTGCTTTAAGTCCGAAGGAACCATCAGTGGCGTTGTTGGTCGAACATCGTGGATCGGAATCGGATTCAATATCTATGCAGCTTTGACTAAAACTGATCCTGCTACTCAAAATGGAACGGTTGGATCTGCGATTACTGGCTTCACTCCTTCGGTTTCTGGTGGAAAGAGCGGTTATACCTATCAAAATGTCCAAGGACTTATGCCTCCAGGGCTGTCGTTGAACGCAACCACAGGTGAGATCACTGGAACTCCTACCGCAAGTGGCAATTATGGGCCTGTTATTCGAGTTACCGATGCAAATGGTGCCTCGATTGATGTGACCGTTAATTATGCGATTGCAGCGTTGACGCAAACTATTACTTTCACAAAGCCCGCCGATAAGACTTATGGAGATTCTGCATTCACAGTTGCAGCAACCTCGAGTTCGAATTTGAACGTGGTCTTTACATCCGCAACAACAAGTGTTTGTACTGTCTCTGGAGCCACCGTAACAATAGCGACCGCTGGAACTTGTACTTTGAACGCAAATCAAGCAGGAGACACCGCTTATTCGGCAGCCACACAGGTTCAGCAATCATTTACTGTCAATAAGGCTAACCAGGCGACCGTAAACATCGCCGCTGTAAATAATTCTGCGGTCTATACGGGATCTGCATATACAGCGACGCCAACATTTAGTTCAACCGGAGGTTCCGGTAACGGCTCAGTTACCTATGCAATTGTTACTGGGGGAACTGCACAGGGTTGTGCCTTAACATCAGGAACTCTTACCGCAACGTCAGTTGGAACATGTCTGATTGCCGCCACAAAAGCAACCGATACCAACTACTTGGCTGGTACTTCCGGAAACTTTACCTTTACGTTCACGACCACAACACAAACAATTACATTCACTCAGCCTTCAGACATCACTTTTGGAGCTACACCATCATCTTTGTCTGCAACCTCTTCGTCAGGTCTGAACGTAACCTTTACTTCGGCCACAATAAGTGTTTGTACGGTAGCAGGATCAACTTTAACAATTCTGAAATCTGGAACTTGCACAATTAATGCAAATCAAACTGGCGATTCAAATTATTCAGCGGCAACTCAAGTGGCAAAGTCTTTTGCAATCGCTAAGGCAACGCCGGTACTAAGTTCCTTAACAAATTCAACAAAGAATTTTGGCGATAGTGCACTGACAATTACCGATCCAACCGTTACTGGGTCAATCCCAGGAACATTCACCTATACATCAGCCTCTACATCAGTTGCTACGGTTTCGGGTGCTGCAGTGACTCCAGTGGCTGTCGGTACTTCAGTGATTACCGCTCTGTTCACTCCGACTGACACTGAGAAATACAACACTTCAACAGTGACAATGACTTTGACGGTGGCACAGCGCAGTTTGGCGCAGCCAAATGCCCCAAATGCAACCGCATCGGCTGGGGTATTGAAGAGCTTTACAGTCACTTGGACTGCCGTAACAAATGCAGTCGCGTACGCCCTCAAGATTTATGCAGCAGATGGAACAACCCTTTTGCAGACCGTCTCAGGTCTGTCTGGAACCTCCAAGACAGTAACAGCTAATGATTTTTCTACAATTGCGGACAACACTGGGTACAAAGTAGGAATCGTTGCCACTGGTGATAGTAATAACGCAGATTCAGTAGTCAGTGCGCTTTCATCATTGATCACAACAAATAAGAGCTATGTGATTTCATACAGTGGTAACAACTCAACGGGTGGAACTACTCCAGCATCTGGAGCTTGGATCACTGGAGCAACAGCGACTGCGGTAGCGAGTAATTCAGGAACCTTGGCAAGGACAGGCTATTCATTCGCCGGTTGGAATAGTTCCGCACTTGGCACCGGTACAGATTATGTCGCCGGTACAGGAACATACGGCACTGCTGCAGACATAACTTTGTACGCAAAGTGGACTGCTGGAGCGATCACAATTACTTACAACCCTGATTTTTCAGGTGGCACGAATGTTACAGAAACCAAGACAGCCGACACCGCTTTTGGATTGCGTGCAAACACCTTTACACGAGCTGGTTTCACTTTCGCTGGCTGGGCTACAACTTCTGGTGGTTCAGTTTCTGAATCAGATTCTGCAACAGTAACGCTCCTTATTGATACAACCTATTACGCGGTGTGGACAGCAAATAAGTACACAGTTACATATAACTCAAATAACGCAACGAGTGGAACTGTTCCAACAGATTCAACAGAGTATCTGAATGCTGGAAGTATTACAGTTAAAGATGACACGGGCGCGTTAGCACGTACCGGTTATTCTTTCCAAGGCTGGGCGGACAATTCAAACGGAACTGGAACTTTGTACCTTCCATCACTTACCGCGAAGACCTATACAGTCAATCTTTCAAACGTGACCTTCTATGCAGTGTGGGAAAAGGTCACTTACAAGGTCTCGTATAGCGTTGATGGTGGAAGCTCAGTCCTTCCAAGCACTTACCAAATTGGCGATTCTGTAACTTTGCCGTCAGGGCCAACAAAGGCTGGATATACATTCACCGGCTGGTTTGCTGCATCTAGCGGCGGAAGTGCTTTAAGTAGCTCTTACTCACCATCTGGAACCGGGAATATCACCATCTTTGCCCGATGGACAGCAATTGGGTACACAGTCACTTACAACAGAAATGGAAGTGATTCTGGCTCAGTTCCAACTAATTCAAGTACTTACACAATTGGAACTTCCGTACCTGTTGCAGGGAATACCGGAACACTAGTGAAGGCTGGTTACACCTTTGCTGGTTGGACAGTTTCATCCGATGGAACTGGAACAGTTCTATCCTCATCATCAACTGTCACTGCTGGAACTAGCAATATAACTTTCTACGCAAAGTGGAGCCCTGTTGCCTACACAGTTACTTATTCGACTGCAGGATCTACTTCAGGAACCGCACCAACCGATTCAAATAACTACAACATCGGAAATACTGTTTCTGTTTCTAGCAATAGTGGTCCACTGGTAAAGACTGGTTACACATTTGCTGGATGGACGACAGCATCTGATGGAACGGGAACAGTTTATTCAGCAGGAAATGCCTTCACGGTTGCAACGGCAAACATCACTTTCTATTCCAAGTGGACCGCCAATACTTACACAGTCACCTTTGACGCAAATGGAGCATCAGGTTCTGCCTCGAAGACAAGCGATACATTTACTTCTGGCGGAACTGAAGTCACATTGGCAACGGTTGGAACCATGGCAAAGACGGGCTATCAGTTTGCGGGTTGGGCAACTTCTGCAAATGGAACGGTGTTAAGCGGAACCTTTGCAGCAACCAGCAATGCAACTTTGTATGCTTTATGGACTGCGATTCCATACACAATTACTTACGATCCAAATGGTGGAAGTTCTACACCTACGCAGGGTTCTCTAACAATGGGCCAAAGCTTCACCTTAGCTTCCGGAATCACAAAGGCTAATGGTTCAAATGGCGAGGTTTATGCTTTTGTTGGGTGGAGTTACAACAATTCAACGTACCAACCTGGATACTCAATTACTGTCGGAACATCAAACATAACGCTGACTGCAGTCTTTATTCGTGTTTTCACCGTTAAATACTCACTCAATGGGTCTACAGATACCCCGGCAGCGGATCAACTGAAAAATGATGGCGACAGAATTACTACGGCTGCAGCGCCTTCTCGAGCCGGCTACGTTTTTGCCGGTTGGATTGACCAAAGCGGACAGACATTTAATGCAGGGGTTCAATACACAGTCGGCCTCCAGCATTACTTGTTGTATGCACAGTGGAGTGCAATCAATTATCAAATCACGTATGACGCAGCTGGCGGATCTACAACACCTATTCAGGCAGCTAAGAACTACGGACAAACCTTTACAGTAGCTAACGCAGTCTCAAGAACTGGCTACACATTTGCTGGTTGGAGTGACGGAACTACAACATTTGGTGCGGGTGCAACGTATCTAGTTGGAACTTCTGACATCATATTTACTGCACAATGGACCGCTAATGTCTACACAGTTTCGTATGATTTCAATGGCGGTACCGGAAGTGCTATTTCCAACTCGTCATTCACAGTTGGTGGGACTGCTATCACTTTGCCTTTGGTTGGTGACAGAGTTCGTACTAATTACACCTTTGGAGGCTGGTCTACTTCTCCAACTGGAACAAGTTTAGGAACGACATATTCACCAACGGCTTCGACAACCTTGTATGCAGTTTGGACGTTGATTCAGTACGTGGTTACTTATGATCGACAAGATCGAGTCTCGCCAACTTCGAACGTAACCTATAACGCTGGCGGATCTGCATTAACTTTGCCGACACCAACCAGGGCAAGTTATGTTTTTGATGGTTGGTACTCGGCATCTACAGGTGGAACTCTTGTCGGTTTAGGTGGCGCGAGCTTCGTCCCTTCAAGCACCAGAACTCTTTATGCAAAGTGGACTCAGTTGTCACTTTCTGGTTTGAACCCAGGAGACATGACAAAAATTACTTCAGGAACTGCTCAATCATCAATTACATCGACCTATACATTCAATACAACCAACAGTTCCGTGAGTGTTGAAGTCCCTGCAGGATCCTTGCCTGATAACACCGCCTTGGACTTCTACTTACTCGCTACTTCTGCCACATCTTCAGCAAAGATTCCAACCTCAAACGGATACATCCTTTCTTTGGTAATTGCTTGGGTTGCGCCCGATGGAACAGTTCCAGTCACTGCACCAGGCAAGGCCATTTCAATGACTGTTACCAATACAGCCATCAAGAAGGGTGCATCGGTATATGCGATTGCCGGAAGTTCGGTCCAATTCTTAGGTGTTGCAACACAAGATGGAACAGTGACCGTGAGCATCACCGAGGATCCTGAGGTTGTCATTGTTAAAACCAAACCAACTGCACCAAGAAATGTTGCAGGTACTGCAACTGACGGTGTTGGAATTGTTAATTGGTCGGCACCACTGTCAGATGGTGGCTCTCCATTACTTGGTTATGAAGTTTATCTCAGCGGTGTCGCAACTCCATGTATTACAACCGCCTTAACTTGTACCTTCACAGGTTTAACAAATGGAACTTCATACACCGTAAGTGTTCGTGCATACAACGCGATCGATTATTCAGAGGTTGGAACTGGAACTGGTGGAACTTCCTTTACGTCCACTTCCTCAACACCGCCTACGCCAACTCCACCTACTCCTACGCCACCTACTCCTACGCCACCAACTCCAACACAGCCAACAAATCCATCAACACCACCTGTCGCTGAGCCGATTTATGTAGCGCCAGCTTTTGAAACCGCAAACTTTGCACGATCTGTTGTATTCGCTGATTCGAAGTTTGAACTTCCAGGCAAGACAACTACTGGTTCAGTGCTGAATTGGCGTACAACTTCTTCTGCGTGCACAGTAACCACAGCTGGAATGATCACTTGGAATTCAACGGGACTCTGCTCACTCATTGCATCTGTGGGTGCTACCGAAATTGCATATGCGATTCAGATTGACCCACGTACGGAGTTAACTGTTCAGGAGATTACTCAGGTACAAAGCTCAAACCTGACCGTTAACGCAACTGTGAAGTGGCCAGGCCAGGCATTTGACCTGAGAGTCTGTGTTGGAAAGAGCACAACTAAGTGCCTATTTAACAAGGTTATTTCGATCAATTCCCTTGAAGGCCAGACCCTGACGGCAGATGGCGATTTGTATATCACCACAACAATTGCAGGACTGAGCCCACGTTCTGAATATGATGTATTTGCCACAGTGATTGCGACCAACAAGAGCTTGGCATCAAATGTTCGCTCGGTAAAGACACCTGCTGGCATCGCTGCATCAGTCAGTGGTGCGACCACAATTACCTTGGGACAAGATCACAGTTTAATGGTTGAGGTATCGGGTGAAGGTTCAGTGACCAGCTTGCGCGCAGTTGGCTTGCCAGCGGGAGTATCTATTGCTCGCACAGCAACTGGTGGAACAATTACGGGTAAGCCACGCGCAACAGGCGTTTACTTCGTGACGGTTAAGTTGACTGATTCATTCCGCCAGATAACAGATCTTCCGGTAACGATTGCTGTGAACCAAGTTGGATCTGTTGCTGCGATTGTTGATGGTGCGATTTACAAGCCAACTTCAGCAAAAACTACTTTGGTTTCATGGAAGAACATTTCTGCAGTTAAGGGTATTCAAGTCAAACTTGGTGAATCGGTTGTATGTACAACTACAACAACTTCATGTGTTGTAAAGCAGTTGCTTGGGCCTAAATCAACTCTGCAGATCGTTGCAACTAACCCACAAGGCGGCGTAGCTAACCCAGTACTACCAATCTATGTTGCTCCAAAGAAGTTAGTTGAAGTTGGAACAGCAAACTTCGCGACTAATTCAACTGTGCTTTCCACTGCTCAGAAGAATGCCTTCAAGAAGGTTGCTGCTGACATGGAGGCGAAGGGCTTTACCCAGCTAACTGTTTACGGTTATTCAGACCAGACCGGAACCAAAGCAGCCAATGACAAGATCTCATTGGCCCGCGCAACCGCGATTTATGACTACTTAAAGGCGCTGTTGGCTGAAAAGCAGTTGACGGTCACTTTGATTGGTAAGGGTTTCAAGGATCCAGTGGCCTCAAATGCCACAGCCAAGGGTCGAGCCGCTAATCGCCGTGGGGTGGTTTCTATCGGCTAAATAGGCTCGGATTTCGCCCCTGAGCGTGCCTGAAGTACCCTATGAGCCTGTTAACCGTCCGTTTGGTTCACCTGATACCTATTAATAGGAGCAGGACC